>TARA_R110002167_G_scaffold356929_1_pt1 | contig 123559 bp, 93 predicted proteins | sample TARA_R110002167 | Tara Oceans TARA_R110002167 (sample SAMEA4398238) | marine metagenome | biome: Polar Biome; feature: [MES] marine water layer (ENVO:01000295) within the mesopelagic zone...; material: water (ENVO:00002006), including particulate matter (ENVO:01000060) such...
ATTGCACCTTGGCATGACCATGAGATTCAGGTTTTTGATATGGCCTCAGGTACAGTTACAAATCGAAAAGAGGTTAAATCATTCCATGTCAACAAATTTAATTATGTTAACGAAATTCCTCCTATTGAAAAAGCTTGGCTTAATAGGTTTTCCTCAGACCGTTATGAAAACTTTCTTTATGATAAGTACAGGGACGTTTTTTACCGAATATTTTTACCTTCCTTTGATCCTGAAAACTTGGAGGAAGAATACAACCATAGAGAGCTCGAATTCTCAAGACCTTATTCGGGTGTGATGGTTTTGGATAGCGAACTGAATATTATCGGAGAACATATTTTTGATAAATTTCAGGTTTATACCACAAACAACCATTTTGTGGGTGAGAAAGGTTTGTACATTTCTGCAAACAATCCCTTTAACCCTGAATATAATGAGGATATGTTAAGGTACTTAATATTTACGCCAGTGTTGAGGGAGGATTAAAATTTGACAGAATTATCCCAAGAATAAAGCAAGTCCTCTAAATAGTTCCACCTTGAAAATTTAAATACTGTAATAGGTTTACTGTTAACGAAAAAAAACCAATTTGAATTTCCAATTGTATCAACCTTATATTTCTGAATGTTTACGTTAGAAATCCCCCTTAGTCCCCCTTTGGAAAAAAAGGGGGATTTTGATATTTCTCCAATTGACGATTGCGTTACTGACTTTAAATTTATTTCTCCATTACATTCACACTATCCGCTGGGCTTAGCTGGACTACTTCTTCCAGAAATTTTATGCTTTCCTCTAGCACCTTGTCCCAACTTTCCGTTTTCAAACTGGATGCAATCACATGGTCACCGGCCTCAGGGAAAGCTACTTTCCGCTTTTTGTCTTCAGGAGTACTTACACTGGCATACATGTCCAGCATGGCCGGAACGGAAACTACCTTGTCTTGCTCTTCCTCATTTTTGTAATAATAGGCCAGAAACAGTGGTTGTTTTACTTTTTCAAAGGTTTCCTTGTTCATTTTACTTTTTAGCAGCACAGCCAGACTTGTATAAGCATTGATATGATAATTTGTTGCCCAATATTTTCCTTCTTCGGGTTCTCTTTCTATCACCTGCACCCCATTTTCATTGGTCATTGTCATTTCCATTAGTTGTTTCATCCAAGGCTGAAACAAGGGATCGAGTCGATCACCGTAGATGCCGATACATGGGGAGTACAATACCAAGGAATGAATTTCCGGTCTTTCCTCCGCCAAGATCAATGACAAGGCCCCACCCATAGAGGTACCTACTACGATTACACTATCCCCCAATTGTCTGCTGATCATATAGGCCCTTCTTGCCCCATCAACTAGGCTTTTGGCATTTAGGTGTTCAAAAGCATTTGCTCGCTCTATGCCATGTTCCGGTAGTCTGGCCAAGTAGAGGTTTGCACCAAAATGTTTGGCCAATTGCTGATGTACAGGATCACCTTCCATCTGACTGGCACCAAAACCGTGTACATAGAGAATACTAAAAGCGGTTTTTTCCTTTTTCTCAGGGTCAGCCCAGACTATCCTGGCTTCATTATTTGGTTTAAGGCCTTCTACAGTGTCTTCACCCTGCTTTATATAGGCTTCCAGTTCATTGAGATTTGATGGCACTTCAGGATAGGTACCGGATAGGTCCTGAATGCTTTCTTTTGGTCCGAGCATATAAAAGATGACAATAAAAATGGCTGAACCCATCAGCCAGGGAAGGACTCTTTTCATGATTTTATTTTTTGATGTCTTCGTAAGAGGCAACTACCCCTCTTACCATGGCAGAACTGAAGCCATGGTGCTCCATTTCATTTAAGCCCTTGATGGTAGAGCCTTTTGGCGTCGTTACCTTATCTATGGCTGCTTCAGGGTGAATCCCTTTCTGAATAATCAATTCGGCAGCACCTTTGACCGTCTGCGTCACAATTTTATTGGCTGTTTTGGCATCGAATCCTATTTGGATTCCTCCTTGGGCCATGGCGCGCATAAAGCGCAAGACAAATGCAGTGCCGCAAGCCCCCAAAACAGTGGCTGCTTCCATCAGGTGTTCTTCTATGGTGATGCTAATGCCTACACTATTGAAAATGGCTTTGATGGCCTCTTCTGTTTTTTGGTCAAAACCTTCCCCACAAATGCAGGTAATGGATTCTTTAATATCTGCTGCTATATTGGGCATAACCCTGAAAACAGTAGTGCCTGGTTCAAGTTCATTTTTGATGGCCTGCAAAGTAATACCAGCAGCCAAAGAGGCGATTACTTGCTTGTCTTTCTTTAAAAATGGCTTAATCTCCTGTAGAATAGGCTGAATATTGTAAGGTTTAACACCTAAAATTACAAAGTCGGCATCTCTTACAGCTTCCTTATTATCAGCTAGTACTGTGACTCCTTGGGATTCTAGGTAAAACAAACTTTCCGGATGTCTTTTGGTTACGATTAGCCTTTTTCCGTCAAATCCTTCTGTACTCAATAAGCCATTGGCTATAGAAAGCCCCAGGTTTCCGCAACCTATGATGGCTATTTTTGTATTGTTGTCCATTTATTTTAGTCCTTATTTAAAATCAAGCAATAAATTTACTCATAATTTATGAGATTTCGGGGATGACCATTTATTTGATGGCTTGGATTTGTTGTGTGTAAATGTAAAAGTTTGGATCTACTTCAATTGCTACGTTTGCTGCTAATTTTTCAGTACTTTTCCAGCCCAGTTCAGGGTCAATCCAATACGTCTTTTCACTTTGATTAATTTTAAGTGGCATGGCAAAATTGGCAATCGTGTTCTCCCACCGGTAATACAATTTGTTATCTTTCCAGTAATATTGAAAAATCGGTACCTTTTCGGTACGAAGGTATTGGTCAAAGAAAGCCTGAAGATCCAAGCCACTTTCCTCAGCCAAAAAGGTCTCTATTTCAACTGTAGTTACCGTCTGATGGTAAAAAACCTTGTTCATTTTCCTTAAAATGCCTCTCCATTTTTCATCATTGTCAATCCATTGCCGTAGCGTATGTAGGATATTGGCTCCCTTGAAATACATGTCTCCGGAACCTCGTTGATTTACACCATAATCCCCGATTATAGGCCCATCGTTTCTGATAATTCTCCTTGCCCCTTGAAGGTATTCATTTCCTGCAAGGACACCATAGTGATAGTCTAGGAAAAGACTTTCTGAATAAGTAGTGAAACTTTCGTGAATCCACATGTCGGCAATGTCTTTATAGGTAATGTTATTGGCAAACCACTCGTGTCCTGCTTCGTGAATGATGATATAATCAAAGGTAAGTCCCCAGCCTGTTTCACTAAAATCCTTGCCCTTGTATCCATTGGAATAGCCATTGCCATAGGTGACAGCCGACTGGTGTTCCATGCCAAGGTAGGGTACTTCGATCAACTTAAAACCATCCTCATAAAAAGGGTAGGGGCCAAACCAATGTTCGAAGGCCCGCATTAATCGAGGCACATCCCTGAATTGCACCTTGGCTTTTTCGAGGTTTTCCTTGAGTACATAATAATCCAGGCTTAATGGCCCTATTTCACCCTGATACATTTCTGAAAAATGTGCATAATCTGCAATGCTTAAGTTTACGCCGTAGTTAGCTATTGGATTGCTAACAAACCAATGGTAAGTACTTTTACCGTCATTGTGTTTTTCAATTTCACGGAGCCTGCCATTGGATACGTTCATAAGCGGATCAGGTACTTTTACACTGATCAACATGCTGTCAGGTTCATCGTACATATGGTCCTTACATGGCCACCAAAGGCTTGCTCCATCCCCTTGGTTGGAATTGGCGATAAAAGGTTTTCCTTTTTTGTCTTCTTCCCAAGTCAGACCACCTTCCCAAGGGGGATTAGGACTAATCCTTGGGGACCCACTGTAGGCAACTTCCAGAAAATGTAAATCTCCTACTTCTTGATGCGTTTCAAAGGTGACAAAATAGGCGTTTCCTTCTTTTTTAAAATCTAGCTCTTTTCCATTTTGGAAAAACCCCTGAATTTTCATTGGCTGCTGCAAGTCAATTTGCATGACCTTCCCGGGCTTCACTACTTTATAGTAAATGGTATTGCTTCCTTCAATGGACTTTTGCTTGGGCTTGACCTCGATATCGAGGTGGTAATAAACCAAATCCCACCATTCCCTTTCCGGAGTAATACTTCCCCGCAAACTATCCTGCCTAGAGTAAGTTTGTTTTGCATGTTGTGCCATGCCTGAGGTTATGAACAGCATGGTTAAAAAAAGCAGGCCTAGGCCATAGGTTATTGTTCGCAAAGGTTTTTTCATTAATTGTTACGGGTTTACTCGTACCTGTCATTGATGTCCAACTTGGCCAGGTCAATCATTAATTCGGCAATTTTTTCACTTGTATCTTTAAGGAAACGTGCTCCTTTTTCCGCTGTACTTGCTTTAGGGTTTCCAATTCCGGTATCTTCGGTGACCATAGACCATTTTCTCTCTGCCCATGCCCAGCCTTCTCGAATGGCTTTTACTTTTGATTGCTTGTCTTTTCCCTCACCGGCTTCTTCGAGAGGCAAAACCAAATGACTATGCAAATGCATGATCAGGCTGGTTTCCATTTCGTCTGCATGGTCTCCCATATGTTCAAAATACTTGGGTTTGTCCATGGCCTGAAACCAGTTGCAGGTACTGAAAAACATGTCTGGAAATAGCAGGCCTATTTCTCTTAGTATGGTTTTGAAGTCATTGCCTCCGTGGCTATTTAGAATTAGCAGTTTTGGTATTCCTTGTCTATGTAAAACAGTCACAAGGTCTTTTAATATGGCCAGCTGGGTGCTGGGATTTAGGTTCATGTCCAGATAGATGTCGGATTGCCCGGTATTAACTCCAAATGGGATAGTAGGCAATATCATCACTTTGGCACCGGCTTCCCATGCAATCTTGCCGGCAGCAGCTCCAAACGCATCAGCTTCATAGACATCAGTACCATAAGGGAGGTGATAATTATGGGCTTCTGTGGCCCCCCAAGGCAATACCGCCAGCTCAATTTTTTCTTTTTTTAGTGCTTTCCAGTTTGTTTCAGCTAGGATATAAGGTCTCATTGATAAAAGGTTTTTGATGAGGCATATTTTCTAAAAATGTAAATAAACCATAAATTTTTAGAATTCCCATCCTTAAAATTCCTTACTTCCCTTTATATTGCAAGAATTAAATGAAGGGTTGAAAATTAACAATAGAATAAAATAAACCATTTTATCATGTCACAATTAAAAAATAATAGAAGAGACTTTGTCAAAAAAAGCATCTTGGGAACAGTGGGAGGTGTCGTATTAGCCGGATCTAATTTAAAAGCAGCACCTGCCACATTAGCCAAGCCATCAGACCTTAAATTGGCATTTGCGGGTTATACTTTTAAAAATTTCGATCTTGATGAAACCATAAAAATGATACAAAAAGTAGATGTAAACTACCTTTGTATTAAGGATTTTCATTTGCCGTTGGAAAGTACAGATGCAGAAATTGCTGCTTTTCACAAGAAATTGGCGGATGCAAACATTAAAGGTTATGCGGTAGGCCCCATCTATTCAAAAACTCAGGAGGCTTTAGATAAAGCTTTTGACTATGCCAAAAGGGTTGGAGTAGATATGATTGTAGGCATTCCAAGAATTGAAGACTTAGCCTATTTGGATAGTAAAGTAAAAGAATACAATATTAGGTTTGCCATCCATAACCATGGCCCTGAAGATAAATTGTATCCAAATGCTACCGTTATCATGGGGCATATCAAGGATTTTGATGAGCGTATTGGTATGTGCTTTGATATCGGACATAATATGCGTGATGGTCATGATCCTGTTGCAGACATTAAGAAATACAAAAGCCGCATCTTTGATTTACACCTGAAAAATGTATCTAAAGCAGAAGCTGATGGCAAAACAGTTGAGCTTGGAAGAGGTGTTATTGATATTCCTGCAGTGGTGAAAATGCTTGCCAAAACCAATTATACCGGTCACTTGGCCATGGAATATGAAAAAGACATGGAAGCACCTATGGCAGGTATTGCAGAATCTGTAGGGTATTACCAAGGAATTGTGGATACCTTAGGTTAAAAATCTATAAAACGATATACTAAATAGCTCACATAATGTGAGCTATTTGTTTTTTTCGGCGATTTGCTTGAGTTTCTCTTTGATCGTTTCCTCACTTATCCACTGACCTCTTGCCATTACCCCCAAAGGATTTTTTAAGTGGTTTAAATCTTCTAAAGGATTTGCTTTAAGTAAAATCAGATCGGCTTCCATTCCTTCTTCAATGGCTCCAAAATTACCATCAAAATATTGTGCAGGATTTAAGGTGCCGATTTGCAATATTTCTAAAGGTCTTAACCCCGCTGCTAGCATTCCCTTTATTTCATGATGGATAGAAAATCCCGGAACATTAAAAACTTGAGGAGCGTCAGAACCCAATAATAAACCCTGTCCATCTTCATGTAAGGCTTTGATCAATTGATACCGAATTTGGTTGAACTGTTTCCATTTTGTCTCATTAAAATTATCTCCGGCAGTCAGATTTTTTTTGCTTTTTACCCAGTTTTCTCTGGTCTTTGGACTCATGTATTGCATTTCTTCTTGGTCCACCAATATCTCAGCAGGAATAGGAGAAAACCAACGCTCAAAAAGAGATTGAGTGGGAACCACCCATACCTTATTTTTTTTGCTTAGCTCAACCAATTCCGGAATGGTATTTGGGTTGGCCAATTCCGTGAAATTAAAACCAAAGAAACCATTCTCTGTAGGGTTTACACCAGCTTCTTTCGGAACCAATCCTTCAATAAAACCATCTACGTGGTCTATGGTCTGGTAGCCATTTTTTAAGGCGTGCCTGATGCCTACCAAATTTGAGACATGCCCGGCAAATGGGATCCCGTATTTATTTGCTGCAGCCACAAGGCTGTCAAAAACATGCTTTCTGATACCCGGGTGGAGTTTTAGAAAATCGTAACCTGCTTCTGCATAATTTTTTACTTTTTCCTGCGCTTCCTCAGGAGTGGTTACTGTATTTCCATTCAAAGAGGGGCTGGAAGTAAAGATTCTAGGAGACAATATTTCCTGGTTTGCAGCTTTTTCTCTTAAGGGTAAGTGAACTTCATTTCCCAACATTCCCCGAATGGTGGTTATACCATTGGATAAGTACAAAAATAGGGTTTCTTGAACCAGAGGATCGTCCCAGGATTTGTCCGGAATATGGGCGTGCATTTCTGCTAAGCCCGGAAGCAAATAATTTCCCTTTCCATCAATTACTTTGGCCTTGGCAAAATCAATGTCTTCCTCCAGAGAAAGAATCTGCTCAATTATATTTTCCTTTACGATGACATGTGCAGGAGAAATAGCCCCTGATCTGACATCTACAATGTTGACTTCCGCAAAAACAGTCTGATCAGCCGTAAGAGCCCGGCTGCCATTTTTAGCATTACATGAAACGATGCTTGCAAGCAATAACAGGTAAAGGAATTGATTTCTCATGACAGCTTCGGTTTCAAGTGAATGAATAGTTAACAGGCGCTATTTATACCAACAGTAATATTTTACCGATATGGTTAGAACTCTCTAATAACTTATGTGCTTCAGCAGCAGCTTCCATAGGGAATGCTGTATGGATCACAGGTTTTATTTTATCAGGAAACAATGGCCAAATTTTCTCCATCAAGTTAGTAGCAATATGACCTTTGTAGCCCTTGGATTGAGGCCTTAAAGTAGACCCGGTTATTACAAGCTGATGACTCATTATTCGAAGTAGGTCGACCTCTCCCATTCTATTTTCCATGGCATTTATCATGATCAATCTTCCTTTTCTATTCAATAGGCGAAGGTTTTTTATGGTATAAGAACCACCTACCATGTCCAAGACAATGTCAACTTTTTTGTTTCCCAAGTGTTTTTTAACTTCAACTTCAAAATCTTGCTCCTTGTAATTGATAGCAAGACTTGCTCCCAAATCTAAGCAGGTTTCACATTTTTCTTCAGAACCCGCTGTAACAATCACCTGGCCACCCATGGCTTTCACCATTTGTATGGCTGCAACCCCAATCCCGCTACTACCACCATGTACAAGTACAATTTCATCTTTTTTAAAATTGCCAATTTGAAAAACATTGTTCCACACTGTGAAAAAGGTCTCTGGTAGGGAAGCAGCTTCTTCTAGACTCAGGCCCTCCGGAATCGTTAAACATTGTTCTTGAGGAACTGCTACATACTCGGCATAACCTCCCCCTGCCAATAAAGCACAAACATTATCTCCGATCTCCCAGGTTTTAACGTTTTCGCCTAAGTTGGCTACCCATCCCGATACTTCCAAGCCCGGAATATCCTTAGGGACTCCTTCAGGGGCCGGGTATTTACCTTCTCTTTGAGCTACATCAGGTCTATTTATTCCAATTGCACGTACTTTGATTAAAATTTCATCTCTTCCGATTTGGGGTTTACTTTCTTCTTTAATTTTTAAAACTTCCGGAAGGCCCGGTTTTGTAATCACTACTGCTTTCATATGTTATTTGATGACCAATAGAGGAATATGAGTATGATAGACCATTTTCACACTATGGCTATGTTTGAAAATAAAATCTAAAAAACCGCGGTCTTTTGAAAACATGACTAGTAAACTATCTGATTTGTTTTTTACATAATTTTCTAGCCCCTTGTCTGTATTGATCTCCTGAAGCATCTCGAAGCTAAAATCGCAGTCAGGAAAATTTTCATTCAAGTAGGATTCAAGTCCTTTGAAAATGATTTTTTTGCTGAAATTGGGTTTGTTTTCTATATGAATAATTTCATAGGGTAGATTCCAAGTTTCAGTGAGTTTAATCAATTTCCTGAAAATGCCTTCTTTATCATGTTGAAGATCTACAGCAACTTTAATTTTCTCAATGCTTTCAAATGAAGACCCAAAGGGTACTGCAATGACAGGAATGCTACTTTCCTTGATAACCTTAGCGGTATTGGATCCAATAAGATTTTTTTTAATACCACTTGCCCCTTGGGTACCCATGATGATAAGGTCATAGTCATCATTATTGGCTGTGGAAAATATGGCATTGGCCACGGTGCCTTGAATAATCTTAAAATCTATTTCTACATCTCTACCTACTTTGCTAATTATTTTATTTAATTCAGCTTTGGCATTGTTCTCTATGGTTTGTGCCATTCTTACAGCTTCAGCAGCAAAATCATATACTGCAAAATAGGAGAAAATCAATGTTATGGTTGCACATTGCTGCTGAGCATAGGACACTGCAAAATTTAGTGCTTGATCAGCATTGTCAGATAGGTCAGTTGGAACAAGGATCTTCATATTTGGCCTTTTAGTTTCTTTAAATTAATGAATATTTATCTAAATTACACAATGATTTAAATCATATATCTTTGATGATAATATGGATCAAACTTAAAAATTATGTTCGAATATAATAAAGACAAGCACTATCCTAAAGAGACGGAAAGTAGGGTAGTGATCAGGTTTCAGGATTGTGATCCATTGCAACACCTCAATAATGCCAAGTATTTCGATTATTTTTTTAATGCTAGGGAAGATCAGGTGCCGAAATTATATGGGGTGGAAATGATGGATTTTATTCGTAAATACCAGGCCGCTTGGGTCGTTTACAATCACAGTATTTCCTATGTAAGACCGGCTAGAGTTGGAGAATGGGTGAGAATCATGAGCAGAGTGATTTGGCACGATCACCATTCAGTGATTGTGGAATATTACATGACAGATGATAATAAGGAAGAATTGAAAACATTGATGTGGACCACCATGCGTTATGTGGATATGAAACATGGGAAGTCTAAAGATCATGAAGGAGCGGTCAAAGATTTCTTATTAGCTACCACAGATGAGGTGAACATGACTGAAACCACACTCCAATCAAGGATTAAAGCGATTAAAGCAAGCCTCTTAAAAGCTTGATTAGGAAAACGATTTTGCTCGGTGTTGCAGTATAAATTAATAGATGTCAATACCGTCAAAATCGTATTTTTTTAATTTTAGGCAAAAAAGATATTACCTTCCTAGCACAAACAAATTGATAGCTTTTGAATTAGCTAAATAAACTGTAACGAATTATCAATTTACCACCTGATCTCCACTTTATCCATCCTTGGTCAAGACTTGAGAAATCTTTGTCAGTAAGTTTAACTTTCAGCCAATCTCCCCGGACCGCTATAGGTTGCAAAAAATCATAAGGTCTAGTGTTAATTGAAGCATTTTCTAAAGGTTTAACCAATACCTTTTGTGGGAACGCATCAAGAATTTCCACACTATTTATATTTAGAATAAACTCCGGCCAATAGATTAGGTGGCCACTGAATTTATCTATGAGTACCGATTGACCTGTTTCTTTGTTTACCTCTACTTCTAGCATATGCTTTCCGGAAGTTAGCACTTTTAACATCAGCCAATCGTAATCTAATTTTTCTATTTCAGGGAAGAAGTAAGGGGGTGCATATTGGATATCATATTGTCCATTATGATTTTTATAAAACACCAAACTGTCTATAACCTCTCCAAGGCCATTCCATGCATTTGGGTTTGATGGGGAATAAAAATACAGTTTGTCATTTGCTGAAAAATTGGGGCTAAACAATCCTTGACCCATAACCTTTTCAAATTGAATATTGTGGACCGGTTGGACTGGAATTGGTTTGGGGGTGATTTGTTTTTGTTGGGCAGGAACCTTGTCTCTCTCCAATTCTAAATGGCGCATGTATCCTAGAAAAAGTAAAATACTCAGTACAATAAATAGAATAAAATTGGTGTAAACGATAATTTTTGTTTTTAATCTACCTGCCAGTATTATTGCTAGGATCAAGGCACCAAAAGCATACAACAGGGCATAGCCAATTAATATGGTAGCACCGGCTAATCCTTGATTTTTGCCTACCCCCATGTATCCAGAGAACATAGCCCCCAAGATGAAAAACACTATTATTGTGAGAAAATAGAATAAAAAACTGGAACCTTTAAGTGCTTTTTTCATGGATCAATTAATTATCTAACCCGAGGTTGATAGTAGTGTTTTGTAGCTGGGATTATAGCAGGTTAGTTCAATCGCTAGGAAACCGAGCCTTAATAATCTCGATAAAGCAAAGAATCACTATCATTGAACTTAATTTGTTCTATTAATAGGGAAAAGAACAAAAAAGCAATCAGTACGCTATTGATTGTAGGTAGTGTTTAATTTATCCTTATAAAATTAATTATATTTAATAAAAAACAAAATAAATGACCAATTAATATTGAGGTTTACCAAATTGATTATGATAAAACTCAAATGAAAGGTTCTTAATAATAAATAATGTTTTGATCTTAAGATTTATTGAATATTAGTGAGTGTTTTGGTAGAAAAAAATGTATCAAAGTTACCGAAATCGAGATGTTTTCATTGCTTTTGGTAGGTCTTTGAATCTTTGGCTATTTTATTTCGCTCGATTGAAACTTATGAAATATTAAATGAGGTACTTTATTTAGGCCCTCAAAACTGCAGCTCTCCTACTAAAGCTAGGGCTTATGGAAATTCAAACACAAAATATGGCGGCTAAATAATCTTTTGAGAGTAGATTTTTTAGGACATCCATGCCTAATTTTATATTAATTTACAACGTACAATTGCTCATTAACTGCTTTATTTAGTACCGTATCCGACCAAGTATAAGCAGGCGGGATTTCACCAATGAAATAGGTTTTTGTTGGGTGTATCAACGCCGGAATCTGATACATATCGGTAATTCTTAATACATTCAATAATTCTAAAGCGAAATCCCTTCCATTTTTTGGGCTGGGTTGGTCATGTGTTTCCGGTGGATTGGCCAAATAAATATTTTCACATTTTTCATCCATCAATGCTGCATACATGGCTATGGATGCCATTCCATCCCTGCCAAGAATACTGATTTTATTGGGTGCTACCTCAGGCAATGTTCTACAGAATTCCAATGCGCGCATGGTGTCATAGATTTGCATGGAAGCGATGGTTTTGCCTAGCCAAGCTGCTGAACGCCTGATATGCCAATTCAACTCAGGTGCCCAGCCGGCTTCCCCCACGCCCCTTACCTCCACGTACGCGATGTTATGCTTTCCAGGTACTTTTTGCGCAAAACCTTCACTTTTCCACCTTTCCTCTCCCGGGGTTCTTAGTACCAAGAGCAGAGGCGATTTCTCTTCTTTAGGGTGCCGGTAAAAGATATTTACTTTAAGTTCCCATCCTTCTTCGCTGTTAAAACTGTAGGTTTTATTCCCATACTTGGCCAAGTCAGCGGTTCTATAAATCATTTTGCCTCCTAAATCTATTGCAGCATCCGGAAATGCTCCAAAAGTTCTTGATTTGAGAAAGTGCTTAACTTTTTTTTGATGGTCTACTAGATCTTCTCTACTATTGATAACCGGGATTTCGGCCGTTTTGATGAAGGAGTGCTGGATGGTTTTGGTGATATCTGTAGCTGGTGGCCTGCCATTATAAACGTTAAGACTGTCAGCAGGCAGTAATTTTTCCTTATTGGTTTCTATATCTACTATTTCTTCAGCGGGAACATCTTTGCCCATTAAGTGTTGAAGGAAAAAAGAAAAAATGGCTTTCCTCGATTTTGGATGGTAAGAATGCCCTCCCGGTGTTTCTACTAGTGAAATATTATTTTCTGCATCAAATTTTTTATAGAAGTTGCGTAATGTTTGATAAAACTGCCTTGTGGACTCAATCCCATAAAGTTCGTCTCTATCCGATTGGGCTATAAGCAGAGGTTTGGGGGCAATTAAAGCTCCGATATCTGTGTAATCCATTTGATAGCCATTGTTGATCATCATGCAATCACAATGGCCATCTATTCTTCTTTCGCCTACCTGCGAGTCCATGGTTCCCGCTCCACAAACAGGCGCTGCAGCTTTAACTCTTGGGTCTGCTGCAGCAAAGTACCAGCTTTGGGAGCCGCCTCCCGAAATGCCGGTAATGCCAATATTGTCCATGTCCACGTCAACACGTGTAGCAAGGTAGTCCAGGCCTCTTATTGCATTCCATAATTCTACAGCGGCGGGGTTATAGCCTCGAGAGTACCAATTGAACCATCCCTTGTTATAAGGTCCCCAATGATGTCCCCAAACTTCACCAAATTGGATGGTGTCAAAAATTAAGGTGACAAATCCAAGTTCTGCCAATCTTCTCGCATGCGCCTGGTAGTTTACCTTTTGCCCATGAGAATGACCGGAAAGATAAATTACTGTTGCCCGAGGTTGAGAGATATTGTCGGGTACATAGAGGTTTGCCGGGACAAATAAATTGGGAAGGGATTCATAGTAAAATTTTTCGATGTGAAAGCCTTTTTGTTGCAAGGTGCCTTGGAAGTAAGTTTTGGGAGGATTCCTTGGTTCAGTCATATTAAATCCCATCATTTCTATAAATTGATGGTGTTTTACAGTACGCACCGAATCCCATTCATCCAGGGTAAGGGAACTTGAAGAAAAATGATCAGTCATTCCTTTGGCCTCTTGTTTGAGGTAATGCATGATATTGTTTGTAGGAGAAGGGTTTTTGATATTCAATGCCTTCTCTTCTTTACATGCTCCTGTTAATAAAATTAGCAGACCTAGAGAGATTAAGTTTAGCTGTTTCATTTTTCGAGATTAAATAAAGAAGTAAGATAACCACAGGATTTTTTTAAGCCAATGCTTTCTAAAATTGATTTCAGTTTGAGGGTGAAAATAAGAGGAAATTTTATTTTCACTTGATTTTGAGGAGAATTTAAGGGATATTGATAAAGGTAAGGTTTTACTTAACTGATTAAAATAGGAAAGGGTATAAGTAGTCAAATCGAAGTTCTATATGATTAAATAGAAGCCCACGTAAAATCGTTTATTATCATTAACATAAATTTGTTTGTAAGCCTATGAAATTGACTGAAGAACAAATTGCCCAATACCAAAAAGATGGCTATTTACTTGTAAAAGGATTTTGTAGCCAAAAGGAAACCAATAAGCTTTATAAGGTAGCTTTGGAGGATGAGGCAATGAGTAAAAATGCCATGGATCTAAATGACCAATCGGGCATGAAGACCAAGCTTTCCTTGTGGTTTAAACCTGGAAATGACGTGTTTGGCTATTTGACTAGAAGTGAAAAAATGGTAAATGCGGTAGGGCAATTGCTCGAGGGAGAAGCGCCTGTATGTCACTTTCATTCCAAGTTAATGCAAAAAGAACCCAAAGTAGGAGGCGCATGGGAATGGCATCAAGATTATGGATATTGGTATAAAAACCAATTCATGTTTCCTGATCAATTAATGAGTGTAATGGTTGCATTAACAGAGGCAAATAAGCAGAACGGTTGTTTGCAGGTAATCAGAGGCTCACACAAGCTTGGAAGGGTGAATCATGGGTTTGCCGGTGAGCAAGTTGGGGCTGATATGGTGATGGTTGAGAATGCTTTAAAAACGATGGACCTTGTCTACTGTGAAATTGATCCCGGAGACGCGCTTTTCTTCCATAGTAACTTGTTGCACCGGTCAGCAGCAAACCTTTCGGAAAAGCCTAGATGGTCCATAATTTCATGTTTTAATTCTCAATCCAATATTGCCTACAGTGAGACTTCTACTGCATGGAAAGAGGCTTTAGATCCAATCCCGGATGAAGCCATTTTAAATTGGGAAGCTGATTCTTTATCTCAAGCAGATTTCCTTAAAAAGGAGAATGACCCTGCCTTGAAAGACACAGGTTGGGAATAAGCCTTATCACCAGAAAAAGAAGGGTTGGATTAGTTGGCCACTTCCATTTTTACTTTCAGCTTTTTTAATTTTTGATTGTAAGTATTGTTGAGAAGGTCGTCTACTCTTTCTGTGGGAATGGCCACATAACTGGCATTGTCGAGAATATTAATCATGCCAATTTCGCTGCCTTTTAATCCTCCTCTTTTGGTGAAGAATCCAACAATATCTCCCTTGCTGACTTTATTTTTCTTTCCAACACTTAAATAAATACAGGTAAGAGGGGAGGACTCTGGTGTTTTTATTTCTTGCGGAAGCTGGTATTCAGGCAAATTATTATCTACATATTCAGGGAAGGTTTCTTCATGAGCAAGCAACAGGTAACTTTGCCCTTCGGCCATCATTCTTGCCGTTCTTCCATTTCTGTGTACAAATGCATCTTTCTTTGGAGGCAATTGGTAGTGAACAATATGCTTGATTTCAGGTATGTCCAAACCTCGGGATGCAAGATCTGTGGCAATTAATAAGGAGTGTGTACCACTTCTGAATTTTATCAGGTTTTTTTCTCTATCAATTTGTTCCATGCCACCGTGCAATACCACATGCTCAAAGCCAAAATCTGTTAGGAGTAGGCTTATTCGATCTACGGCATCTCTATGGTTACAAAATACCAAAGTGCTTTCCTGTCCAAAATCTGAAACAAGGCGCATTAGGCTGTCTATTTTTTCTACACTTGAGGTCCTAACCAACTGTAGCAATAAGGTCATTACTTCACCTTCTTTCAAGAAATCCACTTTCTCATAGGTTTTGAAAGGTAAGAATTCGGGCAAGGTATTGAGGGTAGTTGCAGAGGTAAGAAAATACTTTTGTCCCTCAGAAAGGTCTTTAAAGATAACGCTTAATTGCTCATGGAAACCAAATTGAAGGGATTTATCAAATTCATCCAAAATAACCAGACTAATATTTAAATCCGTTAAATTCCCTTTTTGCGCATGTTCTGATAGTCTTCCCGGAGTCCCTAAAATCACTTTAGGCTTTTCCATAAGTCTATTCTCTTCTGTTCGCATAGAGTGCCCTCCATAGCAAACGCAAGCGTGAAAATTTGTCTTCAATGATTTGAAAACCTCAGTAATCTGTAAAGCAAGTTCTCTAGAAGGGATTATAATAAGTGCAGTGGCGTCCGCTGTGGAGGCCTCCAAGTGTTGGACCATCGGAATAAGGTAGGCAAGTGTTTTTCCGGAACCCGTGGGAGCCAATAGCATGACAGGAGCATCCCCTGAGGCCTTCTCCATAAATTCCAATTGCATTTTATTGAAATTTTTAAATGAAAGTCGTTCCAAAAAGGTTTCCTTACTTGTTTGATTATTCTTGTCCATACCACAAAGATAAGGATAGGCAATGAGACAAAAGTGCTTTATATAAAGAATTTAAAAAATGAAATCCTGCCTGAAAAATACAGACAGGATTACAAAGGTTGTAGTTGATAGAGGAAGCGAATACATCGCTTACAATTAGCGGTTAATTCCTTGTCAAAATTTTAAATTGATCCATTACTTTATAGGTGGCTCGGGTTAAATCAATGTGGATATTTGGAGAGTTATAATCAAAATAAGCTGAAGTATACCCTTGCCAAATAGTATTTCCTTTTTTATGATCGATTACCAAAACGACAAGCATCCCATCATTCTGAGTGTATTTTATGGCGTTGTAATTTTCACCCCTTTTTTGTCTTTCGAGACTATCCAAAACAGACTCTTCAACCAGTTCTATTCCCTGTTTTTTTAACCAATAGTCAAAGTTTGGTTGGTTGTATCCCCTGTACCTCACTTCACTCATATAAAGCTTGTGGATAATTAGAAGATCTGGATTTTTATCTCTTTCCCTAAATCCTTGAGAGCCTAATCGTGAGGAAATGGATTTTTCAATAATTCCGGTAAAATCCCTGTCGTTTTTCCCTTCTTCAGCCACAAATCCAAAAGTTTTGTACTTTTTGAAGGCTCCTTTGTAATTGTAATCGTATTCGGCAATAAAGTCTCTTTGTGACAAGCATGCTGAGTTAATTATCAGTATGGCGAAGATAAAGTAATTGAAGTTTTTCATACATTTTTTCTTGAAAAGAGGTGAAGCAATAGGTTTGTGATTTTGTGAAACAATTAAGTTTTATATCTCAAAACATAAAACTGCAATTTTAAAATAAACTTCAGAATAGAATTTTTGTTCAGGGTTTTGTCGCTAAAAACTGAATTAATGTTAATGAATTTCAGTATAAAATGCAAGTTTTTTGGTTCATATTGCTTAAACTTATGTTATTGAATATTAGTGGTCTATACTATTCCATTTATTTGATAAACCGTAGGAACAAATTGGATCAACCACAATCTCTCAATCAAAAAGAGGGAGAAAACAAAAAATGGCAAGCCAAAAGGCTTGCCATTTTAATTTATAGATTTGAAAACCATTTTTTTATTTTAGCTAAGCTTTTCAATAAATTCACCCAAAGACAAGTACTTTTCGTATTTCGATTGATAAATAGCAACCTTTTCCGGATTTGGGTAATAAACTTTATCAAAACCGTTGCCCATAGCTGCTATGGCCTCGGTTACATTTGGATAAATGCCCGCTGCGGTAGCGGCATAAATGGCAGCACCCAAAGCTGGGGCTTGTTCAGATTTTGCTTCTTTTATAGGCATATTCAACACATCTGCCAAAGTTTGCATGACCAAGGATGATTTTTTTGCCACCCCACCTAATCCTACTACTTGCTCTATTTTTACACCTTCTTGTCGAAACCTTTCGATGATTTTTTTTGATCCAAAGCAAATGCTATCCACCAAGGCTTTGAAAACATGGGCAGCGCCTGAGCCCATGTCAAGACCTTGGATTGCTCCTTTTAAATTCTGATTGGCATCGGGTGTTCTTCTTCCATTGATCCAGTCCAGCGCAATTACATCCGTTTCATCAGGAGCTATTTTTTCAGCTTCATTCGATAGGGTTAATATTAAGTTCTTTTCCAATAGATCTATAGTTTCTTGCTTAAGCTCACCATCCATAGTAGCATTTTTGATGGTAGTGCTGGCAGGTTTTAGCAATAATTGGACGAACCAAGCGAGGACATCACCAAAGGCAGATTGCCCTGCTTCTAAGCCGATTTTCCCCGGGATAACAGACCCGTCTACCTGTCCGCAAATCCCCTTTACCAACTTATCTTCCAATGCCTCATAAGGACTCACCATAATGTCGCAAGTAGAGGTGCCCATCACTTTAACAAGGGTGCCCTCATCAACTTCTCCTCCTATGGCACCTGCATGGGCGTCGAATGTACCAACAGCAACGGGAGTGCCCTCTTCCAAACCTAGTTTAGTGGCCCATTCTTTTGCTAATCCCCCTGCAACCTGGTCGGAGGTATAGGTTTCTTGGTAAAGTTGGCTCTTAAGCTTCTTCAGGCTTGGGTCAAGCTTTTCTAAAAACGCTTCCTCAGGCAACCCTCCCCAGCTCTCATGCCATAAAGCTTTGTGCCCTGCGGCACAGCGACTTCGCTTAAAGTCAACTGGGTTTTTGCCACCTACTAATGTATAGGTCAGATAGTCGCAATGTTCCATCCATGAATAAGTTGCTTCTGCAACTTCTTTGTCTTCTCTGATGATATGTAAAATCTTCGCCCAAAACCATTCTGAAGAATAAATACCACCTTCATATTTGGTGAAATCTTCTCCTCCCCAAGTCCTTGCCAAATGATTGATTTCATCCGCCTCAGCAATTGCCGTGTGGTCCTTCCATAGGATCATTTGGGCATTGGGGTTTTCAGAAAATTTGTCAGAAAGTGCTAAAGCCTTGCCGGAACGGTCTACCGGAAGTGGAGAGGACCCTGTAGTGTCTACACATATTCCTTTTACTTGAGCTTTGGGTATACCGGACTTTTCCATCACCGCTTTTACGGTATGTGAAAGCCCCTCAAGATGATCTAATGGGTGTTGCCTAAACTGGTTTTTTGATGGATTGCAATATTTGCCTTCTTTCCAACGGGGATAGTTGTAGACTTCAGAAGCAAGGGTGACACCATCACGGGTGTTGACCAAAATGGATCTGACAGAATCTGTTCCATAGTCTACACCCAATACGTAATTGTCCATAATAATTATTTTGGATTGTTAAATAGCGAGAATCTAATGATGACTTAAAATAGGGAAAGGAAATGCTAACATTATTTGTGAAAAAGTATGCTTGACAAATTCCATAACCTATTCAGAGTTTGATGTAAAAATATACGGAAAAAATTGAAAAAGGCCCATCTAAACCTATAAAAAATGAAGACTTTGACTTTAATTTGGGTTTAGGGATCAAACGTCTTCGACTTCATGCCAAGTCTGAATTTCTAGAATTTTATTTCCTTCGGTTTTGATGGCCATATGGTATTCATATGCTATGGATTTCAATGTTTTGCTATCTAAAGCAGAAAAAGTCGTCCAAACTAATGTCCAGTCACCCTTCAAAATTCCTCGATTCACGCGGACGCTAGTAAGTTTGGGCTCACTAAAAGACAAGTGATTCAAATGGTTATGCTTTGATTTCCAATGGGAGATTTCTTCAATAGAGTCGTGGATTGAATCTGTATTGGTATTTATACATTTAAAATCAGGATGTATGATTTCTTTGATATAGTCGTAACTTTCTAATTGAAGCCCTTTAAGGTATTTCTTAATTAATTCTTGATCACTATGTTCCTTTGGGTTTTTAGTTACCGGAGGGTTTCGACCTTCTACATTCTTTCTCACCTGTTCTTCATATTTGCTGGAATACAAATAGCCGGGTAGGAATGCCAGTGCTAAAGAGTTTTTAATGTTGGTCATCTTAGATTATCAATCTTAAAAGGGTTATTTAAATTGATATTTTTAAGGGTGTTGGTAGTAACTTTTTCCTTATTTATCTTTCTTGTTACAATAATACGAATAAAAAATTCAATTTTTATGGTTTGTAAGATGATTTTTGATAGGTGAGTGGTGTATTATCCTAAACTGACTCAGGACTTTAGTTTAATTTTTTAAATCCTTTTTTAGGTGGAGTGAACTGCTCTTATGGAAGAAAAAACGAAAAGAGAGTTAGAGGTATAATTAAAATCCGTTTTTTGAAATAGGGTTCATAAGAACTGGTGTAATATCTAGAAAATTAGGCTTTTTAGAGACAGAATTATAGCCAAGCTATGCATAACCTGTCTGCTTACACTTAAGTTTGTAGATAGTACGGAAGAGCCTGTGGTTGAAGTGATTTCCGCAAATGATAGAAGGTCTATTTCATAATTTGAGTTAAAATACTTTTTAAGAGAAAAGGTAAAAAAAACACCTCTTATTAAATGAACAAGAGGTGCTGTAATGGTAGTTTTGGTTAGGTGAAAACTAATTTGATGAAGTCATTTCCTTTTTTAATAGAGCATTCCATTTTTGAATCAAGGGCCATTCTCCTGAGAGATCAGAATTTTTTTCTCCGTCAAAGAAACACAAATTGGCCTTTTTTATAGAAGCCTCCTTCTGTTGTATGATCAAAGTTAAACTGTCAATTATTTCCACTTTCTTTGAACCTTTCCCTACAAGGTGATTTTGTTTTTGAAGGTCTATATGTGAAATATTGTCAGTAGAAATTAATTGAAATTCCAATTCAGCGCCAAGGTTCATGTAAAGCAATTTGTGCTTACCGGAATCAATGCCAATGGCATATTCACCTCGCCAAAAATCATGATTTTCCAACACAAGGCCTTGCTTATTGGCTTCCTCCATAAACTTTTGCTGCTTTGATTTTAATAGGTTGGATTGCTTTTTCTTATTGATATATATTGGAGCAATAAATGCCACAATAGCTGCTAAGGAAATTCCTAAGCTGATTGGTTCAATGTCAACGATCATTTTTCAGGTATTTGAATGTTATAAAATGCAATAGCTAGATTAGAAAAAAATATTAAAATAGGATCTAATAGCGTAACCAAAGCCTGTCATTTCCGGCAGTCGATTATAGGAGATCCTGATTTCCATATTATTTCCTGAATTAAATCTGCTATTAATTAGGGGTTAAATTGTCTAAAATTCCCTAGGAAAAGGAGGAGCATAATAAAATGGGCAACTTTCAACTTAAATAAAAAAGCTGATCGCCTAATATTAGATCCAAGCTCTCTGTTATACCGATTATCCTTACTAAGAACAATGGCTACAATTCTCTTTCATAATCAGGGAATTGCAACTGAAGTATTTCCGGATCACTGCTGTACAATGAATTTTAGACTGGCATTAAAACCTATTTTTATAGGAAATAAATGCTTGCAAATAAATGAAGGTTGATTACCAAAAGGAGTGGAAAGGAAAAAGTATTTGTTTGAAATAATGATAAGAGACCCACGCGTAAGGACTCAAATTTTTATTGCTCAATAAAGGACCATTGGCCCAAGTAAATTCTTGGTTCTTTATTCCAGCAAATAATCCATCATTTAAAATATTCTTGAAGGCATGTCCCTCTTCATAAACTGTAGGAAGGCCGAAAAAATCTACGAAACTCAGTTGGTCTACAAAGGCTTTGTTTTGACCGGTTCCTTCAGATATTTTGACAGGAGCAAAAGGCAATAAAAATGACCAGACCAATATCGCTGCGGATAGGAATAGGGTCAAGTGTGATTTTATTGCTTTTGTTGTTTTCATTCGTAAAGCAAATTTACTGATTTTTATTGTAAATGGACTTTTATAAATAATTATATAATTCGAAAATAACCTTAAAATAGGGTGGTTGAAGGTGGTTTGCTTTTAAAGTCCATGAATTTTAAGCAGATTCTATAAATGATATCCATTTAAAACCCATCACTTATTTTTGGTATTAGATATTCACAAACAATAGAAATGGGTCTTCAAAGCATTGCTGAAATTTACTTCTTTTCTTATAAAAGTTAAGTATTCTGTGAAGTTGAAACTTACCATTGAAAGCTTAGCAAATTCCCTATTTTCAACGGTAATGGGTATAAAATGTTAAGTTAAAAAATCAAAAAGTTTGAAAAAAAGCTGCCACTAATTTGTGGCAGCTGAGGTGCATATTATTGCTCTGTAATTTCTATTTCTTCCAATTCAATGGAATCTTCAGAATCCAAAGGTAGAGACTCATTCTCGAATTCTTCAGTCATTTCTGGTTCTTCAACAGAATTTTCGATTTGTGAATCTACTGGTTTTTTGCCGCAGGAGGCCAGTTGGCTAGCTACGACGATCATCATTACAACGATGCTTGTTTTCATTTTTTTGTTTTTCTTTTATGTATCCTTAGATATCAATGCAGTAATAAAAACTATGCCAAAAATTCAAATTCCGGGAGATGGGAAAAAGTATTTTTTATTCCTTTCTGGAGGGCTATGATTTCTTTTTTTTGGGCATAATTATTTGCTGAATTAATTAATGAAAATATTGCCTTGGCATGGGATAATTTAAGGTATTGGATATGGAGGATGGTAAAAAATAATGGTTTTGCTTTTAGAGGGTAAATAACTATTTTAACGAAATGATTTCGATAAAAGGGAATAAAATGTTTTGGGGAATACCATTTATAGGATGGTTAATTTTAGTGGCAGTAACCATAGCTTGCAAAGAAAACCCAAGTCATGATGTTTTTGAATTTCCTGACCAAGTCAGTTATAACCTTCATGTAAGACCAATTTTATCTGAAAACTGTTTTACTTGCCATGGCCCGGACGCAAACAAAAGGGAGGCGGGGCTTCGGTTAGATGTCGCTTCAGAAGCTTATGCAGTCCTGAAAGACAGCCCAGGGAAGCATGCCATTGTTCCCGGTTCTTCAACAGAATCTTTGGTTTTTAATAGGATGATATCATTAGATCCGGAAGAAAAAATGCCTCCTCCATCATCAAATTTGCAATTAAGTGATCATCAGGTCAATATAATCAAAAAATGGATAGATGAGGGCGCTGTATATGAACCTCATTGGGCCTTTGTTTCTCCCAAAAAAACGCCTCTTCCGAAAGTGAAAAATAAGGGTTGGGCTAAGAATGAAATTGATTACTTTGTCTTAAGCAAGATGGAGGCGAAGGGTTTAAGCCCCTCAGTAATGGCGGATGACTTAAGCCTAATGCGGAGGATTTATTTTGATTTAATAGGCTTGCCGCCAAGTCCGGAAGTGCTGGATGAATTACAGGAAAATGGTTTGAAGCCGGAGGCTGTAATAGACCGTTTGTTTCAATCTGCATCTTATGGTGAAAAGATGGCGGTTGCCTGGATGGATGTGGCGCGTTATGCAGATAGTCATGGTTACCAAGATGATTATTACCGGACCCAGTGGCCTTGGCGAGATTGGGTGATTCATGCTTTCAACAAAAACATGCCTTATGATCAATTCATTACATGGCAGCTGGCAGGTGACTTGCTTCCCAATGCAGGCAAGGAACAGTTGTTAGCCACAGGGTTTAATCGCAACCACAAAATTACTGAGGAGTCAGGGGCCATCGATGAGGAGTACCGCGTAATGTATGCGATTGACCGAACCAATACCTTGGGTAAAGCCATGCTTGGAGTTACCTTGGAATGTGCCCAATGTCATGATCATAAATATGACCCAATTTCCCAAAAAGAATATTTTCAGACTTATGCCTTTTTTAATACTATCGCTGAATGGGGAATAGAAGAAAAAAATCCGGGTTTCTCTAAGAAAAGTCCGGCAAAATACCCTCTGATGGAAATCAGTAATAAGGATGTCGAAGAATTGCTTCAATTTATTAATATGCCTGATAGTGCTGCTCGAGTTAACAGGTTGATGGCAGGAATGACAAAAGGCACCAATTACAACTCTTTACTTGATGAAGCCAATGTGCTAAAGGTTGCAGTAATGGGAGAGCTGGACAGCACCCGAAATACCTATATTCTAGAAAGGGGAGCCTATGATGCACATGGAGAAAAAGTGGAACCGGGGTTACCTGCTTCCATCCTTCCTTTTCCTGACAGTCTTCCCAAAAATAGATTGGGATTAGCTAAATGGTTGTTTGATAAAGAAAACCCATTGCCGGCAAGGGTTTTTGTAAACAGGATCTGGCAAGAACTTTTTGGTGTTGGAATAGTAGATACTCCCGGAGATTTTGGCTTGCAAGGTAACTTACCTACCAATCAGGAGTTATTGGATTGGTTGGCTGTGGACTTTATTGAGCACGGGTGGAATATACAATACCTATTAAAGAAGATCATGTTGTCTTCTACCTATCAGCAATCTTCAATTGTCAGAAAGGAGCATTTAATGCTAGATCCGGAAAATAAGTATTTGGCAAGATTTCCTAGACTCAGGTTAAAAGCAGAAGAGATTAGGGATTTAATATTGGCTAGCAGCGGTCTGTTAAACATGGAGATAGGAGGTCCTTCAGTCAAGACCTACCAACCCGCAGGTCTGTGGGAAGCAGCTACCTCAGGAAGGGGTAATTTATCAAAATTTCAATTGGATACAGGGAAGTACCTTTATAGAAGGGGTTTATATACATTTATCAAAAGAACGGTTCCGCCACCCAGTATGATGTTATTTGATGCCAGTAATAGGGATGCCTGTGAAGTAGAAAGGTTGAAAACCAGCACCCCATTACAGGCTTTGGTGATGATGAATGACCCTGTGGTGTTGGAGGCATCCAGGGTATTTGCTTCACAATTATTGAAAGAGGATCCAAATCCCGAAAAAGGTATAGGTTATGCTTTCTACAGTATTATTGGAAGGAAACCTGATGAAATAGAAAGCAAGATATTGGGCAATCATTTGACAAGCTTTTTGGGAGAGTATAGGGAAGATAGAGCAAAGGCTAAACGGATTATTGAGGTTGGCAAGTATCCAATAATGGATGATTTGCCGGTAGCAAAACTTGCTGCCTTGGCGCAGGTTATCACGCTTATTTATAACATGGAAGCTAGCATAACGAAAGCTTAAATTATGGAAAAAGAGATATTTGATCATGGATTGAATCTTAATAGAAGGCATTTTTTGTCCAAGTTAAGCCTAGGTTTGGGGAGTGCAGCTTTAGGCTCTCTTTTGATCCCTGATTTATTCACGGGGAATAGTTTGGGTAAGAATGATGATTTAAGGAAAGGTTTACCTCATTTTGCCCCAAAAGCCAAAAGAGTGATATACCTGTTCCAGAATGGAGCTCCATCTCAGTTAGAATCTTTTGATTTCAAGCCTAAGCTTCGAGATTTGTGGGGGCAAGAGTTGCCGGAATCTATTCGGCAAGGGCAAAGGCTAACCGGAATGACTGCCAGCCAAAATAGTTTTCCGATGGTTGGGTCTTTTTGTGATTTTCAGCAATATGGTCAAGCCAGAGCTTGGGTTAGTTCCTTATTTCCCCATACAGCAAAGATTGTTGATGACATCTGCATTATAAAATCTATGCATACCGAAGCCATCAATCATGACCCTGCACTAACTTTTTTTCAAACCGGAGCTCAGCAGGGCAACCGACCCAGTATGGGGTCTTGGCTAAGTTATGGTCTTGGAAGTGAAAATAATAATCTACCGGCTTTTACCGTATTGCTATCTAAAGGGAAAGGGAATGGCCAAGGGGTATATGCCAAACTTTGGAGCAATGGTTTTTTGCCTTCGGCCCATCAGGGAGTTCAATTTAGCAATGGGGAAGATCCGGTCCTTTACCTGAGTGATCAGGAAGGGATGAGCAAAGCAGACAGAAGAAAAATGCTTGACAATTTAGCCGCCTTGAATCATCATGCCTATGAAAAAATCGGAGACCTGGAGATTCAGGCCAAAGTAGCCCAATATGAACTGGCTTACAGAATGCAGACGGCTGTTCCCGAGGCAACAGATTTGTCAAAAGAGCCGGATAGTGTATTTGAAATGTATGGTGAAGATAGTCGTAAACCGGGGACTTTTGCAGCCAACTGTTTGTTGGCACGTAAACTTTCAGAGTCAGGTGTGCGATTTGTTCAGCTTTATCATCAAGGATGGGATCAGCATGGCAACCTTCCCAATGAAATGACCGTTCAGGCAAAGGATGTGGACCAAGCTTCTGCAGCTTTGGTAAAAGACTTAAAACAACGAGGATTGCTTGACGAAACTTTAGTGATTTGGGGGGGAGAATTCGGAAGGACAAATTATTCTCAAGGCCAATTGACTCAAGACAATTATGGGCGAGATCATCATCCTAGATGTTTTAGTATATGGATGGCCGGTGGAGGAATAAAACCTGGTATAGTTTATGGGGCAACAGATGACTTGGGCTATAATATCACAGAAAACCCTGTGCACGTGCATGATTTTCAAGCTACGGTATTGCATCAGCTTGGTTTAGACCATGAGCGGTTGACTTATAGGCATCTGGGGAGAAAATTCAGACTTACTGATGTATCCGGCCGGGTAATTAAAGATTTATTGGTTTGATCGAATGTCTTGAATTTCCTGTGAAAAACAAGCGGGATTTTTAACTTTGCTTGATAAAAATCAGTTTAAATAGATTGGATCAAGTAATAAGCCATCTGCTTGGTCCATCAATATATTATTATTTAGGATGAAAAACTTATTATTTGAAAATGGGGACAAAATGCCGACCCTAGGACTTGGCACATGGAAATCTAAGCCAAATGAAGTCTATAAAGCAGTGCTTCATGCCATACAGGTTGGGTATCGACACATTGATTGTGCCTATGTTTATAAAAACGAAAATGAAATAGGTCAGGCAATTAGCGACGCTATTGCTAAAGGCATGGTGAAAAGAGAAGATCTGTGGATCACTTCTAAATTATGGAATGATGCGCACCTGCGCCAAGATGTATTGCCTGCCATTCAAAATACCCTAAAGGATCTTCAATTGGATTATCTTGATTTGTACTTGGTTCATTGGCCTGTCGCATTAAAAAAGGGGGTAGGCTTACCTACTGATCCCAGTGACTTTTTGACCAAGGACCAAGCACCCTTAGCGGATACTTGGGCTGAAATGGAAAAATTACACAAAAAAGGATTGACACGCCAAATTGGAGTATCCAATTTTAATTCGGCAAAAATTGAAGCATTGAAGGCAAATGCTTCCATAATGCCAACGGTTAATCAGGTGGAATATCATCCTTATTTGCCCCAAAAGAAATTAAAAGAATATTGTGACAAAAATGGCATCTACATCACCGGGTATGGCCCTCTTGGAGCTGCCTATAGGGTTGCTGACAATGAAGTAGATCATCCCATATTACTTGAAAACACAGTCTTGCAAGAGATTGCAGCGAAACATTCGGCGACAGTGGCTCAAGTGGTTCTTGCTTGGGCCATTGAGAAAGGCGTATCGGTAGTGCCCAAATCTGTGAATTTTAAGCGAATAGAGGAGAATTTTGCTGCTGCAAATTTGTCATTAGATAATGAAGCTATCAAAATAATAAGCAATCTAGGAGGCCCTTATCGGTATACACATGGGAGTGCCTGGGTGGGTGAAATCAGCCCTTACGATTTTTCTGACATTTGGGAAGAATGTCTATAACTTATACATACATTTTAATTTAGAAATAAAGCATGAAATACATCACATTTAAAAACCAAGATAAAATGCCTATGTTGGGCTTGGGCACCTGGAAATCCGGCCCTGGAGAAGTTTATCAGGCTGTGCTTTGGGCAATAGAGGCTGGTTACAGGCATATTGATTGTGCAGCTATCTACCAAAATGAAAAAGAGGTGGGAGATGCTTTACAAAAAGCTTTTAAAGAGGGGATAGTGAAAAGGGAAGAGCTATGGATAACTTCCAAGCTTTGGAACAATGCCCATGAAGTGGATAAGGTGGAAGCAGGTATTCAGCAGACATTGGCAGACTTACAGTTGGATTATCTAGACCTTTATCTCATTCACTGGCCAATATCCTTAAAGGATGGGGTAACCTTTCCAAATAGTGGAGATGATTTCCTGGATTACAAAACCGTTCCGCTCACAGAAACCTGGAAGGGAATGGAAGCATTGAAAGAAAAAGGCCTAACCAAACATATTGGAGTGTCTAATTTTAATATTGCAAAACTTAAAGAAATTCAGTCTAATGGTAGTATTGCACCTGAAATGAATCAGATAGAACTTCATCCCTATTTACCGCAGCATAATCTTGTAGATTACTGCAAGCAAAATGGAATAAATGTTACGGCTTATTCTCCATTAGGCTCAGCCGACAGGCCTAAGGCCAGGCAAAAAGATAGCGATCCAATATTAATGGAGCATCAAATTTTCAAGGACTTGGCTGAGAAGCATACCTGTTCAGTGGCCCAAATTCTTATCGCTTGGTCTTTGCATAGGGATATTGCTGTTATCCCAAAATCAGCGAATAAGGAAAGAATTGCGGCCAACCTAAAATCAAAGGATATTGAACTATCGGCAGAGGATTTAAAAAGCATAGCATCCATTGATAGTCATCACAGGTACATTGACGGAACATTCTTTACAGAAGTGCCCGGTAGTCCTTTTGAACAATCAGATTTGTGGGAGGGGTAAAAATATTCTTCCCTGGCAGTAGGAAATAAAAGGATTAACCTAAAAAAGGGTTTTTAAAAATGGGCGGATAAGATATGATTCGCCCATTTAAATTTTGAAATTGACAATTCTATAATCCTTACATTGTTAAAGTATTTGAAAAATCACCTTAACTTTGTTTAAAAAATTACAAAATCACGATTAAAAATTAAAAATTTTCTATTTTAAAAAAAAGAGTTAATTTAGTGGTAAATTTATAATTACATTGAAAATGCAAGAATTTATTGACTGATTCTGTACAATTACTTGTTTGAATTGGTCTTATTATTTAGTTTTCCCAATCATTAAGTTTTAAGCAAGTCAGTTTAGTTATGTTGATTTCGGATATTAAGCTGTTGAAATATTTGTATTGATCAGTTAATTGATTGGTATTATAGCATTTCATCTTTGCTTAAAAATGAACGAAATGGTTGTTAAGTTATGACGGGTTTAGATCTTAAGCCAAGTTATGAATACATCAATGACTTGAATTTTACACATCCGAAAAGTAAATTAAAAGTTGGGGTTTTGATATTTATATTTTAGAACAATGGATAAAATGAAATCAGCACATATTTTATTAGTAGAAGACAATGAGGGGGATATTTATTTAACACTTGAAGCGTTAAATGAAAGTGCTGTTGAAAACAAAGTTAGTATAGCTAGGGATGGGCAGGAGGCTTTGGATTTTATTTTTAAAACCAATGGTTTTGAGCACCAAGCCACCCCTGATTTAATTATCCTTGACGTGAACCTTCCTAAGAAAAGTGGTCATGAGGTGTTGCATGAACTTAAGCAACATCATAATTATAAAAAAATTCCGGTCGTTGTTTTGTCAACTTCCAGTTCTAAAGAAGATATCGATTTATCTTATCAGAATTATGCAAATTGTTACATTACTAAACCTGCAGAGGTTTCTGATTTTTTAAAGACCGTTGCATCCATACAAAATTATTGGTTTGATACCGCTTCCCTACCTGTAAATTAACCAGTATTATGCAGTTATTGCTGAATTAGGTTACCGGCCATTGTTTAGCTTTGCTAAAAAACTAATATTACATGATTCTTATTTGTTAAATGCATTGATATAGTTATCTTCTATCCGAAAAAAATGGATAAGAATGCATACTAGAATTATACTACCGGTAAGTCGAATCGGCTCTTTATTTTTTTTATTAATTGCAGGTTCAATTTTAAGTTGTACAAGTAAGGGCTCTGAAGAAAAAGAGCAGAAGGAACCAAGCCCACCCAACATTGTAATAATTTTCACTGATGATCAAGGATATGAAGATGTAGGGGTTTTTGGTGCGAAGGATATTCGAACGCCCAACTTGGACCGAATGGCCAATAACGGTGTGCAGTTTACCAATTTTCATGTAGCCAATGCCGTTTGTTCTGCCTCAAGGGCATCGATTCTTACAGGGTGTTACTCTAATCGATTGGGTATTTTTGGTGCACTTTCTGATCGCAGTAAGCATGGCTTATCTCCAGAGGAGACGACCATTGCTGAGATGCTGAAACCCAAGGGATACGCTACCGGGATAGTCGGAAAATGGCACCTGGGGCACCTTGAACCATTTTTGCCAACCAAACAAGGCTTTGATGAGTTTTTTGGGCTTCCTTATTCAAATGATATGTGGCCTTACCACCCTGAAAGACCAGATGATTACCCTCCACTACCCTTGTATCAAAATGAAACAATTATAGATACATTGACTGAGCAGAGCATGTTGACAACCTGGTATACAGAAAAGGCTGTTGATTTTATTGACAGGAATAGCCACCAACCATTTTTTCTTTATTTGGCTCACAATATGCCCCATGTACCTTTATTTGTGTCTGATAAATTTAAAGGGAAATCTGAGGCAGGAATTTATGGAGATGTAATCATGGAAATTGATTGGTCTGTGGGACAGGTAATGGAAGCATTAAAGAAAAATGGTCTGGAAGAAAACACCTTGGTCATCTTTACTTCAGATAATGGTCCTTGGCTTTCCTATGGAACTCATGCAGGGAGTACAGGTATTTTCAAAGAAGGTAAAGGCACCTCTTGGGAGGGAGGTATACGTGTTCCCGCCATTATGCAATGGAAGGGAAAAATTCCGAAAGGAGAAGTGCAAGAGAAAATGGCCATGACCATAGATCTATTGCCAACCATTGCCCATATTACAGGGGCTCCTTTACCTCAAAAAACTATTGATGGAAAAAATATCTGGCCTTTAATAAACATGGAAGAGGGCGCTGAATCACCACAGGAGGCCTATTATATTTATTATAACAAAAACGAACTGCAAGCAGTTATCTCAGGTAAATGGAAGCTTTATTTTCCACATAGGTACCGTACGCTTCCGGAGGACTTTATAAAACCTACCAATGGCATCCCTGTAAAATATGAGATGTTAACATTAGAAGAAATGGAGCTATATGATTTGGAGAATGATCCATCAGAGCAGTATAATGTTATAATAGACCATGATGAGGTAGTAAAAAAGTTACAGGCTTTAGCTGAAAAAGCCCGGGAGGATATGGGAGACGCATTGCAAAAAAGAGTGGGGCGAAATGTTCGCTTAGCTAAAAAATATGATTCCTTTGAGTAAAAAGTTTTTAATTGATTCTCAATTCTGAGTGGCAATGATAGTTGTAGACTGAATAACGGCATTGGCTTTTCATTTTAGGCATAGACCTTGCGGTCAAGTAGCTGGAATTTTGTTGAATCGTATAAAAATTAAGGTTTATGAATGCAAATGCAGATTACAGTTTATTTGATGATGTAAATAAAGTAGTGGACCATGCAGCCAGCCATATGGACATTCATCCCGGCTTGCTGGAGCAAATTAAATTATGCAATAGCATTTATAAATTTAATTTTCCCCTAAGAAATGGTGATGGGACCTACCAAGTGATAGAAGGGTATAGGGTTCAACATTCCCACCATAAGTTGCCTGTGAAAGGTGGTATTCGATACAGTAGTTTTGTAAATGAGGAAGAGGTCAAAGGACTCGCAGCATTAATGACTTATAAATGCGCACTGGTGAATATTCCCTATGGTGGGGCCAAAGGGGGAGTAAGGATAGATCATAAAAAGTATACACGGGACCAATTGGAAAAAATTACCAGAAGGTATACTTCTGAATTGATTAAAAAGAAGTTCATTGGTCCGGCCATAGATGTACCTGCCCCGGATTATGGCACAAGTAGTCAAGAGATGGCTTGGATAGTTGATACTTTTGAAGCCTTTAATCCTGAAGTTATCAATGCAAAAGGTTGTGTTACAGGGAAACCCCTCTCGCAGCATGGCATTGAAGGTAGGACTGAGGCCACAGGAATGGGGGTTTATATTGGGATTCGAGAGGCCGTGAGTGTCAAGGAGGATATGATCCAATTGGGTTTAAAAGTAGGCCTGAAGGGAAAGACAGTTGTTTTGCAGGGTTTAGGAAATGTAGGCTATTATTCCGCCAAATACCTTGCAGAAGCAGGAGCTAAAATCATTGGTATTGCAGAGTATAATGGAGGGCTGTGGGATGAAAATGGTATAGATATCGAAGCAATTAAAGCCTATCAATTAGAAAATAAAAGCTTTAAAGGCTATGAAAAAGGTGAATTTATTGAGAATGCCAATTCCTTGTTGACCAGACCTTGTGATATTTTGATCCCTGCTGCTTTGGAAAATCAAATTACTTCAGAAAATGCACCCGGCATTCAGGCGAAACTTATTGCTGAGGCTGCAAATGGCCCTGTAACACAAGAGGCCAATACCATACTTCTTGAAAAGGGTATCATGATTATTCCTGATATGTACCTAAATGCCGGTGGGGTCACCGTGTCCTATTTTGAATGGTTGAAAAACCTATCCAGGGTTTCTTTCGGGAAATTGGAGAAAAGGTACGACATGAAAAAATATGATGAACTTCTTGAAGGAATTGAAAAGGCAACAGGTGATTCATTTAGCGATGAGCAGAGAAAGATAATAATTAAAGGGGCAAGTGAGAGGGATTTGGTAAACTCCGGGCTTGAAGAAACTATGGTAACCGCCTACCACCATATGAACAGTGTACGAAAGGAAAAAGGGATTAAAGACCTGAGAACAGCAGGTTTTATTGTGGCGCTCGAAAGAATAGCCATCTCTTATACAGACTTAGGAATTTTCCCTTAAAATTTTTTTGGGGGATTTTAGATAAACGGGGTTCAGATTTTTTCCGGCCCCCGTTTATTTAAAATGAAAGTTCTTAAAGATTAGAAAGAATTTTTATCATCTGAAGGAAATTTTATTGACAATCAATTGCTTTTCTTTTAACTCGAATATTGTATTTCTTGGGTTAAGCCTGGAATATGGTATTGACAATCTTAGGTGCTGAAATCGCTTCAAAATCAGCCACTCGCTGTTGCAACCATAGTGTTGCTATGCTAAAATCTCCAAATACGACCCTTCCCCTAAACACAGGACAGGCTTCACCCTTGACTATTGCCAGAACACGTAAAATTACTGGTTGTTGGCAGCTTTCAATTGAGCCAATACTTCTTTTAGTTTTTTATTATCGTCTTTATAAGGACTTAGGTCAAAGATTTTAACAGTTTTAAAATCAATTGGATGACTTTCGCTTTGTAAGGAAATATAACCTTCAGAAATAAGTTGGCCATCTTTTTTGATTTCAGGGTTATGGTTGCTCACATTGCCACCTCCCATTTGAGGTTGTAAGTAAGTCAGCACAGTATCTCCCTCTATAATATGGTGAATTATAGAATCACCCAAAACCAGAAAGTCTGCTGTAACCCACTGTTCACCATGATAAGTTTTAGAGGAGGAGTTCACACAATGAGGCGTAAATAGTTCCCCTTCCATTACCACATTGGTTCCGGGTGTACATAAGTTACTGGTGGTTCTTGGATTTTCGCCATCTCCTCCCAAAAGCTGCCCCTCTATGGAAATAGGAAAGTCTTGGTTTTTAAGCATTGTTTCGGGGTCTTGCCCGTGTAGCATTACTCCGGAATTTCTCAAGGCCCATCCTTCACCGCCTGGGGCTTGTTCTCCCACAAATCTGTATTCTACCCTATACAGGTAATAAGAAAATGGCTCATCATAAAAGATATGTCCATATTGTTGGTCAAAGTCTTCGTATCCATCATACCTCACCTTGAGTAGGCCATCTTCCACAGTGAAAGTATTTGCATAATTTTCGTCGAGGTCATGTTTGGCAATTTTAATACGCCAATTGTCCATGTCTTTGCCATTAAATAAAGTGCGCCACTCCTCTTCAATATTCACAGGTTCACTTTTGTTGGACCCCGAACAGGATGCAAGTAATCCGACAAGAATAATTAGCAAGGGCAATACTTTCAGTAGGTGTGTTTTCATCAGGTTATCGGAGAATTTTGGTTTATTTTTAATGAGATGCTAATTGATATTTAAGCACTTGAGCTTGATTGTTGTCAATAGGTAGTGTCTTGGGGTTTATCAAACCATAGAATGCCTTATTTTCTTGCTCAAAGTTAAGCAGAAAAAGTAAATTAAAGGGAAGTTCAATGGGGGCTGACCACCCGTTTTCATAGTTGTAAATCTTTAATTGCTTGCCTGGGATCTTTTGGCCGGGGCCTGGCTCTTTTAATAAGCCGTCTATATAAACCACGGCAAATCCATTTTTGAGCGCAAAAAGATTGGTGATTTCACCCTCTACTAATACAGACCCATCATTGCCAAGTGGGAGTTTCTGCCCTTTTACTTGTACAAAGTCTTCGGAATCTAATGGTATACTGTTGACCCATTCTCCATTATTTGACAAGTCATATTTGCTTATCAGGGGCTCTTTATTGAAAACAAAATATAGTGAATTGTCTGAAATACTAATCAACGCTGTCGGTGGTTCGAAGTGGAGGCTTTCTTGGTATTGGCTTTTGGGAGAAAGCTTAAGAAAGGGAGTAGCCACACCGGTGCTGGGATTTAGTTTTTCCAGTAAATAATTGTCTCTGTAATATCCTAATTCATAGGGGCTTTTATTGTTTCTTCCCGGGTGAAACAGCAATAATTCATCTTTATAAATATTAATTGCATTTTGATTTCTTTTGAGGTCCAGCGATCCATTGGGAAATGGCATGTTTGCTTTTTTTACCAAATTCAATTCTTCATCAAGTAAGCCAATTTCACCTTTTATAGATTTAGCTAGAATGTTTCCATTTTCTATTATTTTCAATCCATTGACATAGTACAAGCCACTGTCACCGACTGTCGGGATAATTTTGTTAGCCAAAACATTTCCTAAACTGTCAAATTTCAGGTATTCTCCTGATTGGTAATTGTATATTAAACCTGTATTGTGGGCATAAGTACCAGCATGAATATCACCCGAAAATGGAATATTTAGGGTGTCTAAAACCACCAATTCATATTGGCCACTGTTGCTTTGAAATAGGTTACATGAGCCGCTAAAAAGGGCAATAACTAAAATAGGAAATAGATAGGTTTTAATTTTCATCCTGAAATTTAAGGGCAATTTTCAGCCTTTTCAAATTTTTTGTTTAAAGTAATTTTTAAAATTCATCAAAAATATAGACTTTACCTCTATCTTCAAATTTATGTTCCTATTATAAGAGCCTTTCTGCTATCTTTAGCATTGATAATCAATATAAGTTTGATATTTGATCAATTAATTAACAATTAATAATGAATAACCAAAGAAGACGTTTTATTAAATCTAGTGCTTTGGGTGCTGCGGGTATATCTTTGATACCTTCTTTTGTCCTAGGAAATCAAACCGGGCATATTGCACCAAGTGAAAAAGTGAATCTGGCCTGCTGTGGAATCGGTCACAGGGGGGGAGAGGTTGTCAAATCTTTACATGCCACAGGTTTGGCAAATGTGGTGGCGCTCTGTGATGTAGACATGGGTGCCGAGCATACTGTAGAGGTAATGAAAATGTTTCCGGATGTGCCTAGATTTAAGGATTTTAGGGAGATGTTTGATAAGATGGGTAAAGATATAGAGGCTGTTTCGGTTGGAACACCGGATTTTTCTCATTTCCCAATTACCATGTTGGCCATGTCTATGGGGATTCATGTTTATGTGGAAAAGCCCATGGCTAGGACTTTTAATGAAGTACAGCTGATGATGGATGGTGCCAAAAAGCACAATGTGGTTACTCAGATGGGTAATCAAGGTCACTCTGAAGCCAATTATTTTCAGTTTAAAGCATGGAAAGAAGCAGGGATAATCAAGGATGTTACAGCCATGACAGCTCATATGAATGGCCGCAGAAGATGGCACGGGTGGGATCCTAAAATAATTTCATTCCCTCCTAAACAACCAATACCTTCTACCATGGATTGGGATACATGGTTGGGAACTTCCCATCATCACGATTACCATGAGGACCTGGTCAATGGTCAATGGAGATGTTGGTATGATTTCGGTATGGGTGCACTTGGAGATTGGGGCGCTCACATCATGGATACCGCACATGAGTTTTTGGAGTTGGGCTTGCCTGAAGAAATAGTGCCATTGAAACTGGAAGACCACAACACGTTCTTTTTTCCAATGGAAACGACATTGGCATTTAAATTCCCCAAGAGAGGTGATATGCCGGCCATGACCATTACCTGGTACGATGGGCAGAACAATATTCCTCCGGTTCCAGCGGGTTATGGAGTTTCTGAACTTGATCCAAATATTCCACCTCCAAGTAATGGCCAATTGCAACCTGCAAAACTGAATCCTGGAAAAATTATATATGGTGGGGACCTTACCTTTAAAGGTGGATCACATGGCAGTACCCTTTCGATTATACCTGAGGAGAAGGCAAAAGACATGGCCGGCCAATTACCGGAAGTTCCGGAGAGCCCTTCCAATCACTTTGCCAATTTCTTAAAAGCTTGTAAAGGTGAAGAGAAAGCAAGGTCTTCTTTTGATATTGCAGGACCATTGAGTCAAGTGTTTTCTTTAGGAGTTCTGTCCCAAAGACTAGGTGCCAAATTGGAATTTGATAGAGAAACCAAGCAAGTAACCAATCATGCCTTGGCCAACGAGTTGTTGGCAGGTGTCCCTCCAAGGAAAGGCTGGGAAGAGTTTTATAAATTGTAAAGCGTCTTCATTCGTAAAGGATTTTTATTAAAGAATTTTTTTAATTTGATTCTGATAAGAAAGCAATTTATTTGCTGCTTATCAGAATCATTTTCTTTTGTAAGTACAATAAGAAATCTTTAAGGGGAATTTCTATAGTATTGAGCCCAATTAATCTTTCAGTAAAATTTATTACACATGTCTAAGTTTTTTTATCAAGTCAAAAAGAATATCGGAACACAGGGAGGCTACTCCTTTCTGTTATTTGGAATTGCCTCAATCCTTATTGTAATCTTGTTATTGGGATTTTCCAATAGACATTCATCATTGGTTAAAAAACCAAACGTTGTGATCCTATTTGCAGATGATATGGGCTATGGAGATATTCAATCTTTAAACCCTTTGTCTAGGATCAAGACCCCGGCAATTGATGGTTTGGTAAAATCAGGGATTTCGTTTGAAAATGCGCATGCCAGTGCCTCCGTTTGTACACCTTCTAGGTATGGTTTGCTAACGGGAAGGTATGCATTTAGAACGCCGGAAGCCGCAGGTGGGATTGGTGGTTTTACGCCTTCTGTTATTGAGAAAGAAAGGCTAACCTTAGCAAGTATTTTAAAAGATGCAGGCTATACTACCGCTATTACCGGTAAATGGCATTTGGGATTAAACTGGGCTACCAAGGATCAAAAAGTAGCACAAATAAATGCTTCTACAGGCTATTCCAATGTAGATTATTCTTTACCGGTAAAATCCGGTCCAAATGATTTTGGCTTCGATTATTCTTTTATCCATCCTGCTTCTTTGGATATTCCACCTTATGTTTTTCTTGAAAATGGTCAGGTGGTGGACCCCAATATTATCTTGACAACAGACATTTATCCCACCAGGAAAGAAAATACTGAATTTTCCTGGGACAAAAAACACAGTGACGAGAGAGCTGTATATTGGGAAAAAGGTGTGTGGTGGAGGTTAGGAGAGATGTCTGCCTCCTTTAGGGTAGAAGATTGTTTGGAGACCATTGTAGAACAAGCAGAAAAATTTATTGGAATACAAAGTGCTGAACAGCCCTTTTTACTTTATATGCCCTTGACCGGTCCACATACCCCATGGCTTCCTTCTAATGAAAGCAAGGGCAAGTCAGGTGCCGGATTATATGGTGATTTTGTAATGGACATCGATCAGGTTGTCGCCAGAATTTCATCAAAACTGGAAGCTGAAGGTATGTTGGACAATACCTTAATTATTTTTAGTAGCGATAATGGGGCTTACTGGCCTGCTGAAGAAATTCTTTTACATGGGCATGATTCCAATAAAGGGAGCAGGGGGCAAAAGGGAGATGTGTGGAATGGTGGCCATAGGGTTCCTTTGATAATTTCTTGGCCCAGTGGTATTAAAAAAAGTAATACTTATAAAGGCTTGGTTAGTTTAACAGATATTTATGCGACCTTGGCAAGTTTGACCGGGAAAAGAATACCTGCAGGGGAGGGCATAGATAGCAAGGATTTTGGGCCAGTATTGGCTGGCGATATGTCTTTTACAACTCGTGAAAATATGGTGCATCATTCATCCGGAGGAATGTTTGCCATTAGAGAAGGTGATTGGAAATACATAGATGGGCTAGGTTCGGGAGGGTTTACTTACCCGTTTAAGATAAATCCTGAAGAGAATGGACCGGAAGGACAATTGTACCAATTGAATCAAGACCCCTTGGAGACTACCAACTTATTTGAAGCTTTCCCGGAGAAAATTATTAGGATGAAAGAAAAATTGGAAGCATTAAAAAGGGCTAAATAGTAAGGTTATTCAGGTACTTGTTCAAATACAAACACGCCCTTTTTATTGGCTACGATGATATCCATAAGCCCATGACCGAAAAAGTCTGCTACAGTTACTTGTACGCCAACTCCTGAATCCGTGTCTATGGTATGCTTTAACCACTTATCTTGCTTACTTGGTTTAAACTCAAACCAAGCAAGGCCAGGGGGGTTATTGCCTCCCGGGTCTTTCCCCATATGTGCATAATAGCGTTTCCCCGTCACTAGATCCAAATGTCCATCCTTGTTAATGTCCACCAATTCCAAGGCATGGGTTTGGGAAAAACTTTCATCAATTAAATGTGTTTTCCACGCTCCTGTTTGGTCTTGTTCATGCCACCAAATACCAAGCTGATGGGCAGCAGAAGATAAGATTTCAGGTTTATGATCTCCATTAATATCATGAGCATATAATTGAGCCGCTGGTTCTCCTAGAGTAGCGGGCTGAAATTCCCATAACTCTTCTGTGGGATCGTCAGGTGATTTCCACCAACCTTCGGTAATGATAAGGTCCTTGTTCCCATCCTGATCAATATCTCCCATGCCTAGACCATGAGAATAGCGGGCGGTGCCAGGACTATTTTTTTTACTAATTGTAAACTTATCCCAGGTTAAATTATTTGGGGTTGAAGGAGCTCGGTACCAAACCATTTCACCGGTTTCCGGTATACTGCCTACCAAATCCTTTCTACCATCCTTGTCCACATCGTAAAAACCGGCAGACTCATTGCCTAAGGAAGGGCAAATGATGTGAATTTTCCATAAACCGGATTGGTTTTTAGGGTTTTCAAACCAATGAACAGCCTCTCCTGGAAATCCTATCCTTACAAAGTCAACCCACCCATCCATGTTCACGTCCATACCGTGACTAATAAATGCATTGCTATACCCTTTATCGTATTCAAAAACTTTAGGTTCTTCCAACTCGTGGGGTTTCCATTTTGGAGCTTCAAACCAATAAGCTCCTGCCATAACATCCATCAAACCGTCCTGGTTTACATCTCCAATGGCAGCGCCCTCAGCAAGAAATTGGGTACTCAGCACATGTTTTTTAAAAGTTACAGGTGAAGAGGATTGAGGAAAGGCTGAGTTGATGCCTGAAAATAATGCTACAACTAAAGAAAATTTAAAGGCTTGAATTAACTGAGACATTTTAACGTAGATTAAGTAGATAGGTCATTAAACCATTGAATTGTGATTGATCAAGGGTGGTTCCAAAATGGTCAGGCATCAAGGTAAGGTTCGAAGGAGCTTGCTTTTCTATGTCTTTTTTAAAAATAGTAAACTCTGTTCCTGATTGGTCTGCCATTACCAGCACTTGTTCATCTTCTCTTCGAAACAAGCCGGATTTGGTTTGTCCATCTTTTAAGTGGATGGTGTAAGTACGAAAATTCTCTGAGATATTTCTATTGGGATCCAATACCTTTGTAGCCAATGCTTGTACTCCCCAGTTGCCTACTCCGTCTAATTGAGGTCCGATCATTCCACCCTCATCCCCAACTCGATGACAAATGCCACAATTTTCTTTGAAAAGCGTCTTCCCGGCAACCAAATGTTTGGGGTTACTTTGAAAAGCTTCGGTCCGCTGCTCTATTAAGGCTTGTTTTTCCCTACTTATCGGGGGTAAATTCATGGTTAATTGCTCATAGGCTAGTTTTTGTTTTTCATTGGCACCCGTTAAAAATCTTTCTTCCACTTGTCGGGCTTTGAGCACCCTTGCAGGAGCATAACCCTCTTGGATTAATTTTAGTAGCTGGTTTTTCCCTTTTCCTGAGATCGAAAGTTGAGCTGAAATATGTTCCTGTAACTCCATTGGGGTATTTTTTAAACCATTCCCTAAGGCTGTCAAGGCGTGGTCAGAGGTGGACTTTCCAATAGCTTCTGCTATTTTTTTTCTAAAACCTATGCTACTATTTGCATCTCTTAACCATTTTTCCAGAAAGCCAATTTGACTGGCCGGGTCAATTTCAATTAAAGCATTTACTCCTAATTCTCTCAGATCTGTTTTGGTTTCGAAATTGTTTATCAGTGCTTTTATTGCAGGAATGTTTTCTTTATTTTTCAATTGGCCGGAAAGTTGGACAGCGTATTTTAATGCTTCCAATTCCTGTTCTTTAGGGGTGGATTTATTGGAAGTAAATGTTTTAAATATTGCTTGGCTAATCTGTATGTTCCATGTTTTTAGGGGGTTGGGAAAATTCGATCCTTTTTGTATTGTGCCATTATTCAAAGCCATTGCTTTTTTAAAAGCGGGAATATTGGGCATTTTTCCCTTTGCAAGCTCAATTATACCTGCGGTTTCCGCAGCAGGAAGGCTTCTTGTGATAGCAGTTAAATAACTAAGAAACTTTTCTTCCGAAATAGAGGTGTTTCTTAAGTATTCCATTAGAAATTTCCCGGCTTCTACTGATCTGGTATCTGAAAATATCAAGGCCACCATTTCTTTTTCAAAACCTGACCAATTTTTTGCAGCCATTTCAGTTAGAATTCCCGGATTTTGGGCGTGTTGCAACAGCGCATATTTTAAAGCATACATTAAATGGCTGTCTTCTTCTTTGGTTTTTTGTAAGGTTTGTAGGATGGGAACAACCATAGTTTTACTATGGTGTCTGATTAAACCTTCAGCGGCAACTCTCCTTACGTGGGCACTTTCGTCTGACAAGCCATGTTCAATCCATTGAAACTCTTGCCGGGTTAAGTTTTGGTATTCACCTAGAATACGAAATGCGTGAACTCGGACGAGTTCCTTTTCACTGGTTAGAGCATTTTCTAGGGTTTGATCCGTTAATTCATTTAATCTAAATAATGCCCATAACACTTGGACATTTTGGATGTCCGGCATCTCTTTGTTTATCGTTAAGTTTTTTAATACAGGAATAGCAGGGATCGGAAATCTATCTACAAGCTCATCTGTTGCCATCATTCGGGTTTGTAGGATTGGGTCAGCTAATTTTTCTATAAGAAAATCAAGATCAACAGTTGACCAATCGATTGTAGATTTTTTCGATCCCTTGTATGTAATTTTCCAAATTCTACCACTATTTCTATCCCTTTCAGGATGGTCTAAGGGTACCTCATAATGACCGATGATACTATTGTAAAAGTCTGCGATGTACATGGCGCCATCAGGACCTATCTTTATATCCACAGGCCTAAACCAAGGGTCTTTGCTGACCAAAAAATCTGCTTTTCTGCTAGCTTTTGGAGTGGAGCCGTTGAATGAGATAGTACTTCTACTGATTCTACAGGTAACCACATCACCTGAGTAAAAGCTGTTTTGGTATTCTTCAGGAAATTGATTGTCGGTATAATATACCAGACCGGACAATGCAGTAGAATTAAGCCCATAATCCATCATTGTGGGTGCATGTCCCATATTCGGTTCCATTTTACCCCATTGGGTATAGTTGCCATTTCTTATGATCTGGTAAATAGGCAAGGTATGACAATCTGCGGAATAATGGTACCCCCATTTGTCCAAGTCAGATCCAAAAGGATTGATTCTTCCATCACTTGTTTTCTCCACATGTTGGCCATCCATTGTAAAGCGGAAAGTATTACCGGACGTCATGGTAATGGAATTGCCATCTTTTCCTGTCACAGTCGATACATTGCTAAAACCATGGGAGGCATGGATCCATCCATCCAGACCTCTAAAAAGATTGTTTACCATACCATGGGTATCTTTAGTCTCGAAAGGTCCTAGGATGATTTCCCTTTTGTCAGCAACATCATCCCCATTGGTGTCATAAAATCGATAGATATTGGGTATACTAAAACCGATGGCACCTCCCTTTATAGGCTGTATTCCTATAGGGATATTAAGGTCATTGGCAAAATCTGTAATTTTATCGGCTTTGCCATCTTGATCGGTGTCTTCCAATATGCTTATTCGGTCTGTACCATTCCCAGGGCCTGCTTTGATTGGGTATTCGGAAGATTGTGTTACCCATAACCTACCTTTTGCATCAAATGCCATATTGATTGGCTTGGTGATCTCCGGCTCAGAAGCAAAGAGAGTAATCTCAAAACCCGGAGGTAAAGTGAACTTGTTTAGCTCTTCAGCAGGGGTTTGGAAAGCGCTAGTCCTAACATGTTCCGCGTAGATAGGATCAGGCTTTTCATCTATATATGCAGTTGGATCTTGTGTCTCTTTCTCAGTTTCCGGGGTCTTGTTTTCTCGTTTACAAGAAAGCAGTGAAAGTGCAATTAGGCAATAGATTAATTGGGGGCTTTTCATTAATTGGAAGAAAATAGTTAGTAATCAACCTTGTTAACTTAAGGTTTATTCTCTAAACAATCAATTAATTATTGCTTTGATTATATGAATGGTGAAACTATTATTCAAATTTACCGGCCTAAATAAAATATTAGTATCTCTGCAGTAGGTTTAACAAATTAAAAAATATTAGTAGGGCTAATGCGGGTTTTTAGTTTTTGTCCTTTAGGGTTTTTAATAAACCCAAGCCGGAGCTAAAAAAGATAAAACCTAAAACCAGACATACAGTTATTATTTTCCAATCACCTTCTTCAGGTACTAAAAATAAATAGGCACCATAAATTAAAGCCGCTAAGCCTAATATAGATAAAAAAGGACCAAATATTTTTTTAAAGTTCATAATGCTTTTTTACCAACCTCTGAGGCAAATATATTGCCAAAAATAAGTGTAAAGGGTTAAAAACAGAATTAACTGATAAACTTAGAGATTTAGGGAGGTCATAACGAAGTTTATTTTTTTTAAAGCCAAAAGCTACCTTATTAATTCAAATTTACAATAATTTGAGGGCCTATAAAACAGTAATCAATGAGGTATTACATGATATAGATTAAAATAGTATGTTAAGAGGCCAGGTACCTGATTTGGGTTGAAATGGTACTATACAAAACGCGTTTTTCGAAAGTTTCGAAAAACGCGTTTTAAAGGTTGATGAAAGATGGTATTTAAAAATCGGTATTTGGCTTTTCCAATTTTAACCTTTCAATCCAAATATTGCGAAAAAGCACTTCGTGACCTTCAGCTTGAAGTTTTATACCTCCGGGGCGGTTGGTAATTCCTTCACCACCATCTCTTCCTCCATCCAATCCGGAATTTGGTCCGCCCCAAACTTTTTGGATAGAAACATTTTCATGTATTTTTTTTCCGTTAAAATAAATGGTAGTCATCGCTTTTTCACTCAGTTTACCATTTTCATCAAACCTTGCAGCCCTAAATTTAATGTCATAGGCATTCCATTTTCCCAAACCATTATAAACCTCATAAGGAGCAGCCTTCTCGTTAATAATTGCTGCCATTCCATGGGTAGTGCTGTCACCATCTAGAATTTGAATTTCATAGCGATTCTGTAAATAAACACCACTATTTCCACCCTCATTTTTTATTAAAAACTCAATATGGAGTCTAAAATCCGTGTATTTCTTTTTTGTGACAATATCTGCAGCACCATATTTTCCCCCGGCAGCTGCTGGGTCATTGGCACTGACTGCCTGTCCCTTATCTATTGGATCTTCTACTATCTCCCATTTTATGGGGAGTTCAGCGGCGATTCTAGGCCCCTCCCAATAGGTCCAGTTTTTATTAAGCGAGCGTTTTTTTCCATTAAACAATTGATCAGCTCCTTTAGGCGCTTCGGTACCTACACCAACTTGAGCCATTAATGGAATTTGAAATAGCAGGCTTAAAAGGAATAAGGTTAGGGTTTTGTTATTGGAGTGTAAGTTCATAATCACATGAGGAATATAGTTTGGGACAATGTGTAAATGCGCCTTTTTGTTATTGGTGGACGTCTCTTAATAAATCATTGATGGTTTTGACCGGATTAAATGTAATCAAAGGCACTACTACAAATATCGAATTCCAATTGGCCATAGAACCATTCCAAAGTCCGGGGAGCTCTTGGGCTTTTAAATCCCTTCCACTTTTAGACTTTTGTGTGATAAATCCGGTTTTTGGATCTCTGAATTCCATTAGATTAAAGGCTTCGCCCTTATAATCTCGAATACCACAAACCAAATCGGTGGGGTTAAAATGAGTAGAAGATTTGAAGTGGGCTTCTTGTGCTTTGTCCTCTAGGTTTAATTGAGCTGTTTCTCCAATTTGAAGGGATAAACTACCATCAGTATCTTTCACCCAAAAAGGACCTCCTCCCGGTTCGCCTGTATTCTCAACCATTCCACAAACCCGCATGGGTCGGTTTAGTTTACCTCTCAAATAAGCTGCTTTTTCTTCTAGACTCATGCTGGCATAAGAAGGTGCTAATTTTCCTCCAATAACAGTTGTAAAAACCTCTTCAGCCTGATCAACTGAAGAATCGGTGATTGCTTGGTCCAGATGTTTGAGGGCTGCAAAGGTTTTGTCTTGTGCAGCTATAAGTAAACCCCCAATCGCTTGTTTGTAGCTGGTTGTGGTTTCCTTTAACCTATCCGGTACCACGTTGTCAATGTTTTTGATAAATACCAAGTCTGCTTCTATTTCATTCAAATTTGCCAACAATGCACCATGTCCTGCAGGTCTGAATAAAAGTTCACCATTGTCTTCAATAAAGGGTTGGTTTTCAAGGTCTACAGCAATGGTATTTGTAGCTATTTTTTGTTGAGAAAAACTTATTTCAAACTTCACTCCAAAAGTACTTTCCATCTTTGGCTGTACTTCTGCCACTTTTTCCTCAAACTTTTTTTGATGTTCAGGTGAAACAGTAAAATGAAGTCTTACCGTGTTGTTTTTACCGACGCCATATTGTGCACCCTCTACAAAATGTTCCTCTACAGGCGTTCTGCTTTCATTTTCATACTTATGAAATTTTAATAAGCCCTTAGGTAAACTTCCATAAGAAAGGTAGGCATCGTCCAGTAAGTGCTTAACAATAAGGGTATATTCTTTATTTTCAATAGCTTTGGAGATACTTGAGCCTTCTTTTACTAAGCTATTGTCAAGGTCTTCATAAAAAGCAAAGGAGCTAATATTTGAAATAAAGGTTTTGGTAAAGGAGTCGTTTTCTAAATCATTGTCATTTTTTTCTAAAAAACTAAATAGGTTTTTAAACATCCTACTTGCAGCCCCACTAGCCGGTACAAATTTAACGATTGTTTTTTCCTTTGATTTGTCTGAATAATCCTTGATGGTTTTTTGAAGTTCTGCATCAGATAATTCCAAGATGCCATCATCGATTTTGGCGGCATGATCGATGTCTAGAAAAGGAAAACCTTCTTTGAAATTTTTAATTTGTTCTTCAACTATTCCCAATGACATGCCTTGGGCTTCTATTTTTTTCTTGAGTTCGTTTGATAACATGGGTTCGAAAATGTGGTTATGGATTTTTTTAGTCTGTCCAATATAATAATTCATTTTATGAAAGTACCATTTATGAAAGGGAATAAAAATGGAGGCCTTGCCTCCATTCTGTTTGCCATATTGTCATTCACCATTTCATTAGTCCTCTCAAATGGTATGATTGTTAACTGGGTTTACTTTTAATGGCTTGGCTTAAGAGCCAAAGCCCAAGGAAAAGCCCATATGAACATCGGCTCTATTATTGTTCTTCATAACGCTGGTTATTATGGATTGACTACCCACAAAAAAACCGCCAACTTGAAAACCCAAACCTCCTGTAAGCCCTGAAACTTGGTGTTGCATCCATGGGGAGTATAGTTCAAATTTACCTAAAACCAGCCGTGGAGTAAGTACGAGCAGGTCTGCAGAACTTAAGTTGAAATTGTTGTTTTCATTGCTTACTCTTTTTTGGCCGTATAAAGAAACCTGAAAGATTTTTGCAGGGCTAAATTCCACATAGGCTGACAAACTTCTTGGCATACTAATTTTGGCTTCAGTATCATTATTACTAATATTGAAGTATCCGGAATCTACTAGCTGCTGCTCGATCTCCTCAATACTGCCTTCCAAATTGTCGGTTCTAAAATATTCGTTTTGGGGGATATTCATGCTATAGTACTTGTTTCTCTGATTGTTTCCCATGCGCATACTTCCCATGTTTTTTAAGGACAACCCAAGGTTTAAAAAAGCTTTTTTGTCTCTTTTTAACATATAATTGACTCCTAAATCTACGCCCAATCCTGAAGGGCTTAAACCCCTCCATAAATCATCTTCAATATTGAAATCATCATCGTTTTCTAGTCGCTCATCGTAGGAAAGGTTTAGGCTGCCTTGAGCGTCAGTTAATAAAATTTCATCTTCGGAATAAATAATGGTGGCATTTATATTGTCCATACCAAAGTTGGTATAACTTCCGGGAAGAAGTAATTTGAAGTTAGCTCCCACAGAAAGGCTGTGAAAGTCAGTATCCAAAATTTTCCTTCCTGCCAAAAAGCCTATTTCCATCCAGCCTGTAGCATTTACTCTTTGGTTCTCAGGGATGTTTATTATTGTTTGATAGTTGTCGTTGTTTGACGACTCAATAATGGAACTCCCTAAGTCGGGATTAAAATCAATAATATCTGCTTTGGCTTTGATCTCTGTAGTAATCCCAAAAGACCATTTATTAAATCTTAAACCTACTGCCGGGCCTAAAACAGAAACATCAGTTCTAAGGTTTACTGGGCCTTCCACATCATCAAAAATATTTTCTAATACATCGGGATCATCAATAATATCTTGTACTGATAAAACATTATTGTCAAGTCCGATGTTAAATGAAAAAAGTGAAACTTCAACCTTCTTGGTTAAATTGTTAATTTCTGCGGGATTCATCATTGCATTAATCATTCCCTTTCTATGGCTATTTTGGACTCCATAGTAATTTTGCTGTGCTATGGAATATTTACAGGTAACAAATAATAAAATAGTTAGTAAAATTAAATTTTTCATTATTTAAGCTTTAAAAGATTATGTAAAAAGTTTTACTCAAAAATAAAACTTTTTTGATAATTAACCTTTTTTAGGATTTAAAAGATGAACGAATAGGAAATAAAATGCTAATTTGGATGATAAATAGTGTAAATTAAACCTGAATGCGAAACATATTTTGTAACCTTTTTTTTCTTTCTTTTTGTGGCTTTTTTTTAGTTAATAAAAGTTCGGCACAAAGTAATGGTGACATTTTGCTGTCTACCGGTATTCAGTTTTATTCGGTTCGTGATGAAGGTTTTTCTGCAATGAATTACCAAGGTAATAAATCCGCGAGTACCTTGGGGTTTAGTCTGACAAAGGAAAATAAAACCCTGTATTTTCTTGGTGATTTTTCCTATGGGATACTGGCAAATAATTCAGGGGCAACCGTTAATGAACTTGGTTTAAATTATAGCCATTTTACTTTTTATCACAAACAAAAAGCAAAAGACCAAGGCTTTTTTTGGGGATGGTCCAACAAAAATTCGTTCCATCTTAGGAGACATAATAATTTTAGTAATTATAATTTCCGTTATGATTATTATAGTGCATTAGGTCCTGCAGCTCGCTATGTTTTGCCTTTTCAATGGAAGAACAAAAACTTCACATGGAGAAGTATGGCAAGTTGGCAATTGGTAGGCTTCCAGATAAAATCAGGATATATAGGTGCTGAGCCGGAAAATTACCAAACTGAAAACTCTCTTTTCAATAATTTTTTTAATACTGTCAAACCATTTATTCCTTTTAAGGATTTGGATATTGGCCTGAATTCAGCACTTTATTGGAAACTGCCTTCCAACAATGAACTGGGATTGAGGTATCAATTCAATTATGGAAAGCTTTCAGGAATCAAGAATGTATATAGGATGGACCATTCTATCGATTTGTCACTAATAGTCAAGCTATGGTAAAAAATATATTTCTCTACCTTATTTTCATGTTTGTAATCTCCTCTTGCGACAATTTGCTTTTACCGGAGGAACCTTCAACTGAACCTCTTGAGGTATTTGATAGTCTTTGGGAGGACGTTTATGAGCGGTATTCTTTTTTTGAACACAAGGATATTGATTGGCAGGAAATAAGAACTACTTATAGGGCAAAAATATCCAACACCATTAGTACCAAAGGTTTGTTCGATGTCTTGGCAGAGATGCTGTTTGAACTAAAAGATGGCCATGTCAATCTAAATGCGGGATTTGATAATAGCCGAAACTGGGAGTGGTACCAAGATTTTCCCGATAATTATGATCAAAATTTAATAGAAAAAAGATACTTAGGAAGAGATTTTTGGATCAGTGGTCCACTTTATCATCAATTTTTAAATAACGTACTCTATGTAAATTACAGGTCCTTTTCCCAGGATATTTCTGAAGGAAATCTTCAAGTAGTATTGGAAAGGGCCCGGCAAGGACGCGGGATGATTATTGATGTGAGAAGCAATGGAGGAGGAAGTCTTGGAAATGCATATACCCTAGCTTCAGGTTTTACAGATACTGAGGTGGTGGTGGCTAAAAAACGCGTAAAAAATGGACCTGAGGTGGACGACTTTTCTTCTTGGGAAGATTTAAAAATTCCTGCCGGGGAAAATATATACGAAGGGCCTGTGGTCGTACTTACTAACCGAAGGTCTTATAGTGCAACCACTTTTTTTGCCCAAATGATGAAGGAATTACCTCAAGTAATCCTTATTGGGGACCAAACCGGGGGCGGTGGAGGTATTCCTGTATATGGTGAATTATCCAATGGTTGGACTTATAGATTTTCAGCGACTCAGACCATTGATCTGGAAGGTAGGCAATTGGAGGATGGGGTGTTGGTTGACATAAGCATTGACCAAAGCCCCATAAGTACATTAAGGGGAGAGGATAATATTATCACCACTGCCTTACAAGTACTTATGGGCTCATATGATGGTTAAAACAGGTTTATTAATTTCCTTTTAAATAAGCCAATAAATCAGCCAATTCCTGCTCGTTCATATTTTGTTCAAGACCATTGGGCATAAGAGAGACGCCTGGATTGTCTATGTTTTTGATTTGGGTTCGCAAAATGTTTTCTTCTGAACCATAAGCCGTTTTAAGGCTTAAGGAATTTGACGACTCTGCCGCAATTCTACCGGTGATTTGCTTGCCCTCATTGGTAGTCACCGTTATTGCTTGAAATCCGGGATAAACTTCATAATTAGGTACAATGGTATGTAGCAGTACAGCCAATGAGGGTTGGTTGCTTATGCCTGATAAATCCGGTCCGACATTCCCACCTTCGCCGGCAAAGGTATGGCAGGTAGCACAGTTTGTCTTAAAGATCCCTTGCCCGTTTTCCGCTACTCCTTCTAAATCCAATACGGATTTAAGGTCCTCATAAACTTTCATTCTTCCACCGGATTCCAATTCTTTAAATAGGTTTTCAGCACGCATTTTCACTTTTTTGTCTTTCGCCTTCATTAAAGATTGCCTTGTTGAAGAAGGGATCTCAGCTGGTTTGATCTTTCCATTTTCAATGGATTTTAACAATTGATCTCTCAATATTGGTCTTGATACCAAGGTGGCAATTACAGCCCCTTTGGTTGTTGGGGTGTACGATTTCCACGCAGTGGTCTCAGTTAGTATTTCACCGGCCTCAGCACTATTTAGATTCCCAAGAGACTGGATGGCTGCTAACTGAATCTCTGAAGGATTGCTTGGGGAAATCAAACCTTTAAGGGTGCCTTCTGTGGTTCCAGGAGAAAAATAACTCAGCAAGGCTGTTGCCTGAATTCGAGATGTAAGGCTATCTTCAGAGGATGATGTTCGATCAGCTGTTTCTTGAATAAGGGCCTGCAATTGGTCTTTTGATTTTGTAAAGGAGTCCAAATAATTTTTTTCTTTACCTAAAGACTGCCCCCTCTCACTGCCTTTCAACAAGCCTAACAACAATGAAAAGGTAGGATTGTCCCATTCACTATTAATTCCTGCATCGATCAAAGCTTTTAATTCTTGCGAGGGTACTGAACTCCCTATTAATTCTCCCAATTCCGACCACATAGGCAATTGATGGTAGTTGACTTTTGTTTTTTCTGCTTCTAAAATCTTTAGAAATTTACTTTCCTGTCCATTTAATGCCGTCATTACAGCAGCTCTTGCCCAAGGGTCAGATGCATCTTGTTGGGCTATATTTGCCAGGTAAGGTAACCACTGCGACTTGGGGTCTGTACCAAATGCAGCAGCAGTAAGGAACCTTACCCTAGGATCGGTATCTGAGGCCCCTTTGATTAAGCTTTTAGCCAATTGGGTGGAAATGTTTTTATTCAATCCTATAATGGCAATGATTTGTTCTTTTACTTCCGGTCCATTATTTTCATATATCGTTGTTAACAATTCCTCATCCAAGGAATCCATATGGTACAATAACCAAATGGCCTTTACTTTTCCTTCATCGATAGTATTGGATAAAACCAATTCTTTTAGGCTATTAACAATGGTATGAGAAGCTTTTTCTAAAATCAACCTAAAAGCGGTACTTCTTTCCCATTCATCTGATGAAGAAAGGGCCGAAATCAAGGTTTCATTATCCGCTTTAGCGGTTGATGGAAATATACTCTCCACCTGAGTATAATGCCAATTTTCATTGCTGATTCTATAGATCCTCCCTTTTCCCTTACCACTTTCAAAATCCAGGGCTCCTCTGGTTTCCTCCGGTACATAAGAGGGATGGTCGATTACCTTTCTATACATGTCTGCCAAATACATGGCGCCTTTAGGGCCGTGAGCTAAAAATACAGGGTTAAACCATGAGTCTGAAGATGCTAGGAACTCCCAATCTTCATGAACCCTTTCAGAAATAAATGTTGCTCCGTTGTTTTTGATGGACTGTCTTTGAACCAAGTTTTGGGCGGGTTCACAAATAAACGCATCACCTTTGTGACTGGTGTCTAGTCCTTCACTCTCAAAGATTAAAGTGCCACAAGCGGAGGTAAAAGTGCCTTGGTGAGATTTTCCCATTAATTTAGGTATATACTCTGCAGTGGTAATGCTTTCGCTAATTGGATATACAAAACCATCTGCCTCGGCAGGGGATACGTTTTCGATTGTTTTATTGAAAAGTAAGTTCGGATTATTGTTCAATTGATCAGGTTCCATCACTATATGCTGCAAAGGGTGGCGATTACTTGAACCGTATCGTCTACCAAACGCATCAAAGGCGAGTCCGAATTGACTTTTCCCTCCCCTGGTCTGGAATTCCAATGTTTCAGGATGAAACCTTCCATCTGCACCATTAAAAGATATTGGTTTTCTTTCAGGATGAGCCGGGGAGTACACTTCTCCTCCATTGAGCCCACTGGTAACATAAATCCATCCATCCAGAGCCAAGGTGGGGTGACTGGTTCGTATCTGAGCTGTTCTATTGGCATTGAAGCCGGTTAAGACAATATCTTTGATGTCTGCGATACCATCTCCATCTGTATCTTTGAAATAATATATGTGCGGTGCGCAAGTCACAAATACGCCACCTTTCCAAGCCATGATCCCGTTGGGATAGGTTAGTCCCTCAACAAAGGTGGTTCTTTGGTCGTATTTTCCGTCACCATCGCTGTCAATTAACCTAGAAATCTTTCCAAGTGTATCAGGTTTTTTTCCATCCATTGGGTCTGGGTAACCAGTGTTTTCCGCCACATATAGCGCACCTTTCTCATCAAAAGTAAAAGCAGAAGGGTCTGCCACTAAAGGGTCTGCAGCTATCAAATCAATTTGTAGTCCTGGCTCCAGTTGAAATGCAGCCATTGCGTTTTTTAGTTCAACGGAGTCCTTATAAATGTATGCCGGAGAATTGACGAAATTGGATTGGGTTTTAAATTCTGGACTGGTACCCGTTTCTTCGGGTAATTTTTCTTGATTACATGCGATCAACAATAGGAGGCAGGACAAAACTGACCAATTTTTTGAAAGTAAAATAGTGCTGTGCAATTTTTGGTTTCGTTTAAATTTGTGATACATATGTGTTGGTTTATCGGATTTCTGGTGGGACGTTTCCATAAGTCCAGGGATCCCCTCCAAAGGTTGGGGCTTCTGGAAATGTGGGCAAGGGTCCCGGGGTCAGAGTGGTAATAAGTTTTAAGCTTTTGTCCACGATTTGGTTTCCAGCTGTGATGTCCAAATTGCTATAAGAAGTGAGTCTGGTTTCATACCCCCCTCCTGTATTTTCGGAGAAGGCCTCAAGGGTAGGTACATAACCTACACAATCATTGGCCATACTTACAGGAAAGGTGATGGGGAATTGACTCCCATTTTTAATGCGAAGGCCTAGCTCACAGAAAAATTCTGCAGGATTGCTAATGAGTACAACAGGACCTAATTGAATGGCTTGAATTTCAACCTTATGGGTTGGCTTCTCTCTTCCATAACTATCAAGCATAACTGTTTCCTTGGCAAATACCCATTCTGTTTTGCCAACTTCTTCCGGACTTTGTTGGACCAAACTTAGACTTTTCTTTACTTTTTCAGGGGAAGGCATCCTTCTACTTATTTCGATAAAATCTCTGGAGGTTACAATAGGGAAACTGCTTCCTCTTGGGATAGCCAATAAAGTTTTGACGGCTTCTGCGCCGACGTTAGCTCCAACAAATCTAGCCCATTCCTCACCTGAGCGTTGTTTGTAGGGGTTGCGGTTATCGACTTGGGTCACATCCCCGCTGGCTCCTTGGAGGAACACCACCACACAATCTTGACCCATAGCTCCTTTAATGGTTTGTTCCATATAGTAGACCCAGTTGGCTGAAATTCCTCCCGGATTGGTGGTGGAATGACAAGCAAAATTTACTATGCAACCGGTGCATTTACCATTATTATTCCAAGCACCAATGACCCCAACCTCAGGGTCTATAGGACCGGCAACTTTTGAGATTTCAGGGTTAAGTTGCCCGGGGTGGGTGTAGGTCATTCCATTTTTCATAAAAAAACGACGATTAAACGCCACTTTTTCTTCCTTGCCACTGCCTGCTCCAATTTGAACATTTTCGAGCCTTTCTAAAGCTTTAGTGGCAGTGTCAATGGTGATTCTTTTGGTGCTTTCCAAATACTTTGGATCGGCACAAGAAGACTTTTTATAAGCCAAGTCTTGAATAAAATTAGGCGCATGGTCATATTGTCCCGGCATCACCATGGCAGTGGGGCCTGAAGAATGGGAGTGTGAAGCAGATATCATTATTTCATCCTTTGCTAGGGCATGTGTTTTTGCAATACCCTCTTTGACTTCGTCTACCCATGGTTGGTATACAGCCAATGCATCCAAACCAATGACCAAAACCTTTTTATTGCCGGTTTGAAAGGCAGCAACTCGTACTTTACAAGGGTCATGAAAAACTTTATGATAAGCTTTTCCGTAATTCCCCGGCTTCTCCATGCCTAATTCCGGGGAAATGTCTCCGTCGGCAAATGCTGCCATAATTGGACTTTCTGCTGAATCTTTTGTTTTGCCTTCTTTTTCCTTGGCATATAAACTCCCCAAGGGAAAGCCTAAGCCTACTGAGATGATGCTTGATTGTTTTAAAAATTTTCTTCGTGATGATAAATCAACAAAAGTATTTTTTATCATAAGGAATAAAATATAAGTTTTTTAGTGGATTAAGTGTACGTTACCAAATATAGTAAAAAAACACTGTTAAGATACTGAAAGTAATGAATAGTTCCATTGATATTGTTTGATTTGATTGGCTAGCCAATCTTTAATAGCTCTCTTATAAATCTATTGGATAAAATTTTTTAGGAAGCGTTGGTTTAGGTATATGGCACGAGGATTGGTGGTGATGAAATGTGCCTAACAATCTTTTTCGCAACCCAAACCTGTGGATGGCTCGCTTTTTCTAATGTTCAATAAGCTTGTTATAATTCTGTAGAAAAGGTAACCTATGTCTAAATTTAGGAGAGATAGAGGTGAATGGAAGCTATCTAATTCTAAATTTATCGTAAATTCCCCCTATTATTTAGCTATAATTTTGTAATTGAACTGCTTGGTTTAGTGTATTTAGGTAACTTTCTGCTGCTAACAATTTATAGTAGGACGCGCTTTTTATTAAATGGATTATGATTTCTAAACAAAAAGGTATTTCACTTTTCAATGACTTGAAATTAGATAAGGTTTCAATGAAAGCTTATTTTAAGCGGATAGGTTATGTCGGCAAAGCGGAATTAAATTTGGAAACGATTAAAAGACTACATGCCCTTCATCCGGAGGCAATACCATTCGAAAATATAGATCCATTAATTGGAGTTCCAGTTGGTTTATCCCTGGAACATGTCTTTCAAAAACTAGTTGACCGAGGCAGAGGTGGTTTTTGTTTTGAACAGAATGTTCTTTTTGGTGCGGTTCTGAGAACCTTAGGTTTCAATGTTGTAGGGTTATCAGCAAGGGTTTTTTGGGAGATTAAGGAAGGCGAGATTAGACCAAGGGATCATATGCTGCTATTGTTGGATCTCGATGGGATAAGTTATTTGTTGGATGTAGGTTTTGGTTCTGCTTCATTCTCTGCTCCTTTGGTGCTGGATCAAGAAGGTATACAGGATACTGGGCATAACCAATACAGAATAAGCTTGGTTTCAGGATTTTATTATCTTGAAATTTTAATTAAAGGTACTTGGAGGTTAATGCATCGTTTTGGTTTGGAACATCAGATGCTGGCAGATTATGAGGTGGTCAGTTGGTATTTATGTACCCACCCTCAATCTCTTTTTATAAAAGATCTTATGGTGGCCAAAAGTTTTTCAGATGGAAGATATGCGCTACATAATAATCAATTTACAGTACATAGGAAGGAAGGCAAAAGTATAAAGAAAAAACTCCATACAGTAGAGGAGATTATCGAAATTTTGAAGGATAAATTTGCTATTAATCTTCCCGCGGGTGAAGAATTAAAATTTAAACTCCAAGGATTTATTGAATCTAAGCCATAAAAAAAAGTCCCTTATACAGAGACTTAAAAAATTTATAGCTGTTAATTAAATTCCAAAGGATTAAAAAATAAACATTACAGGAATTTTATTGTCATTAAAAAAAGTATTATGGCTTAGTTTAAATATATTTGATGGTATTCACTTTCTACTGGTACTGATTCGAAGTGTAGAGTATTTTTATTGGAATAGTTTTCAGGCATTTTACCTACTTTCCAGTTGGCCGGCTTGTGGAATCTACCTTCATTTTTAAATTGATCAAAAGTTTCAGGATCATCTTCTGCATCTCTTATGGCTTTAATGGTAAATAATAGTCCTAAAGCCACCCCGAGTACTGTGTATAATAATAGGTAAGTATTCATGTGTTCCTTGGTTTTGTCTAAGGTTTCAATCTTCTGAATTAGGTATTATCTCTAAACTGCATTCCTTTCTTCATTCAGAATGATTGATTAACATTTCAAATTTAATAAAATTTTATTACAAAATTCAATTAAAAACACTTGTTTTTTTGCCTAAAATTTTGTAAATATAAAATAGTATTTTGTTGTAATATTTTTGTATTTCATACTAAAGATTTAAAGTGTGTGACTTTTGTTTTTAATTGTTAAGTCAAATTTTCATAAAAATGCCACTGCTTGTTTTATTCTTAGTGTTTTTAGTTTTGCTTGATATTCTACAGAAAACCTTCTTTTATTTTGTGTCTAAACGTGGGAACTACAAGTGTATTAAGTAGGTATACAGGTTTGCGGCTAGATAAATAGGGCGTAGTGAAGCTTTTTTGGTTGGATTATAGAATGATGTTTTTCATGGGTTCAATTCAATAGGTATTTTATCGTTGTGATGGGAAGGTCTCTATCTTTAATGAGGATAAGAAAAATGGAAACAAAATCAAGGATATCTATAATACAGTTAACACTATTTAGATCGGAACCTGCATGAAAGACCAAATATTATTTTTTTTGCCTTCATCCTTCGATTAATTATCGTATTTAAAAAAGATTCTAGCTTGGGTTTTCATGAGAGGGTGAAGAAAAGCTCATTGGTGAAAGTGGTTTGGTAGACAAATGGCCAAATCAGATTGTTACTTTTTTATTAATTACCCAATAAAATCCATCGTTTCATTAGGCGATTCAATGTGGTTAGAGTGCCTATGTTGGAAAATGGATTCATTATAAGGCAAGTGGCTATTTTAGATTTTTTTTTGTTAATTGGGCTAGCAAAATTTGCAGGGGCTTGTTTGGGTCGTTTAAGCAAATAGCTTTAAAATCCTTATTACCCCTTTTCGGTTTTAACTTGGCCTATGATAGGGCTTCTGTGTAATAATTGAAAAAATGGTAATTCGGTATTGCTAAATAAGTTATAGTGAATTCAAAATAATTATTTAACCAATCAAATATGACTGAAAAGAAAAAATCCTCATTGTCCAGGCGGAAGTTTATGGGCACAGGACTGCTTACTGCAGCAGGAATTGGGGTTTTGCCACAAATAAGTCTTGGCAAAGAAAGTTTCAATAAAATGGAAGCCAATGAAGTTATGCGTCTAGGGTTTATTGGTCTTGGAAGGCAGAGCAATGGCTTACTTGGTAGCTTTATTAAATTGCCCAATATTGAAGTAGTTGCCGGCTGTGATGTGTATGGCGACAAACAAGAACGATTTTTAAATCGAACGAATGAATATTACAAAGAGAAGGGTAAAGAGGTAAAAGTAGAGGTCTATGAAAATTACCACGATCTCTTAGCAAGAAAGGACATCGATGCAGTGGTGATTGCGAGTCCGGATCACTGGCATGCCTTGATGGCAATTGATGCGTGCAAGGCCGGTAAAGATATATATTTGGAGAAGCCACTGACATTTACCATTAAGGAAGGTCAGGAATTGGTTAAGGCTGTGCGGTCCAATAGCATCGTATTGGCGAGGGGAAGTATGCAAAGGTCTTATGACAATTTTCAGCATGCAGTAAAAATGGTGCAAAAAGGAAGAATAGGTAAAATTAAAAAAGTTTACGCCTGTGTAGGTGGGCCTCCAAAACCTTTTGATTTGCCTAAGGAGGAGATTCCTGAAAGTCTTAACTGGGACATGTGGTTAGGTCCATTGGCAGCTGACATCCATTTTAACAATGACTTAAACCCACCCATTTCCCTAAATCCACCGGAAAATGAAAAAGTTTGGGGAGCTTGGCGTTGGTATAAAGAAACCGGAGGTGGATTGACCACCGACTGGGGTGCTCATATGTTTGATATTGCACAATGGGCTATTGGAATGGATAGAAACGGTCCAATAGAGATTATTCCTGCAGGATATCAAGATACAGAACATTTAACCTTTATTTATCCAAATGGAGTAACCGTTACGGAAGAGCCTTTTGATAAGAAAGAGACGAGAGGATGTAAATTTGTAGGTGAAGATGGTTGGATTGAAGTGTCCAGGTCTCATTACGAAGCCTCAGATGATAGCTTATATCCTCTGATAGCGGAAGGTGAAGATTTAAGAGGTGGAGGGAATACTGCACACCATATTGATTTTATAGAGTCTGTAAGAAGGAGGAAAGATCCTATTGCTCCGGTTGAAATCGGACATAGTACCTGTACTACTTGTAATCTTGGTAATATAGCTTATGATTTAGGACGCCCTTTAAAATGGGATCCGGTCAATGAGAAGTTTGCTGTACCCGATCCTGAAGCCGAGAAACAGCTTCATAGGGCATACAGGCCTGGTTATAGATTATAAAATTAAAAAGCGAAACTTTAAAGGTTTCGCTTTTTTTATGTCTTAGAGGTGGATTTACTTAATGAATCAATAAATGGGTTACTATATCCTCAGCATACATAAACTCCGAACCTAGATTAATTAGGCCTAGTTTTATCTCTATTGGTAAAGTGAGTTTAGGTTAAATTGTTGTTTGTTTGCATTTCTATTTTTTGATTTGGATTAATCTTAACCCAAATTTGGAAGGATTCATGATAGCCTGTCCTGTGTTACGGAAAGTGATGCAATCGCAAGACAATAAGGCTGTTTGGATATTTTAGCATAGCATCGCTATTTTGAAATTGAAAGTAGCAAAGAAGTGTCTGATTTTGAGGAGATTTCAGGGTGTATTTGATTGGCTGTTGCATATTTGGGTTTATTAATTGAGGGGTGAATTTTTCTAATTAAATAAAATTTCTAGGAATACTTTTTACAATAAACGCCTTGTCTTATTACGCAATAAAACTTGCAAGATTACCTATATATGTTTCTTTGAATCTTGAGGAGACGCATTAATTTTAATTTAGGTCTAAATTTTCTTCCAGAAGGGATTATTATCAAAGGAAAAACGAACTCTTAAAATAACTGAAACTTATAGGGATGCAATTAAGGGTTAAGTAGTTTTTCAATTATAGGTAATAAGAATTGATACATTCTATAATTACCAAGGTCATTGAAATGGGTTCCATCAACAGTGGCTTCATTGTCATTACCGATCAGGTCTTTATTAGAGACATAGTGAATATTCTTATTTTGATTATCAAGGTAGACTTTTTTCAAGGCATCGTTCTGCGCTTGTATATAGGGAAAGGTGCCGAATGTAGATGGATCGTTTTCTTTAAAATACGCATAATCCCTTACGATGCTTTCCACCAATACAATAGGAACCGAGTCATTTACGGATTGGATATAAGCCAATGTTTCAGGGAGGTTTGTTAATATAGTATCAGGAGCCGAATTGGGGGTGCAATCCAGTATGATAACGGAGGGATTGCTGGGCATGATGTATTGGACCACTTCTTTTTCAAATCGTCCATTACCACTGAAACCCAGATTGATAACTTCTTTATTGATTTTTCTTTCCAATAAGGCCGCATAAGTAAGTCCCGGTCTGGAAGCAGATGCGCCTTGGGTGATGCTGGTTCCATAGAATATAACGGGCCTATCTTGGTTAATAATAGCTTGTTTAGGCTTGCTGATGGTAGCATTTGTTTCAATGCCAATTTCAAGTTTCACAACTCCTTCGTAAAGAGGGAGGTTTAATAAGAATTCTCGGCTTTCTTTTGTCATGTCTGCGATGACTGTGGCTTCGTTCACCAGTTCTTTTCCGGGAATGGCCACCCCTACAAATTGCCATCTACCTTTTGTGTAGGCGTATAGATCCAAGCCATTGCCGGCAATTGGAGTCATATTGTCTTTAACCCTATTGTTCTTTAAGGTCCATCGGATTTTTATTGTAGATGAGTTAGAGGTAAATCGGATAGCTATTCCTGAACTGTGCTTTGACAAACTCCAAACGGCAGGCCGCACTTCATTTTGGGCCTCAGGTGGTAACCTTGAATAAAGTGTATTGCCAGAAAGCAAACCCAGTACCTCAAAATCAGCGGCATCTTTATAGCGGAATGTTGAGGCCTCTTTTTCTTTTGAATTTGAAGGACTCTGAGCCAAAGTCTTTTGACTTGATGTGATAATAATCGTGCAAATAAGAATTGTTAAATAAATGTTGCCAGGCACCTTGGCCAATATATTTAGCATAAGACTTTCACTTTTAGAGTTTTTTTTACCGAGTGAGTTCAATGGCTTTGAAATCGATTGCCATTATTTATTTCGGGTACAATATAATACAAAGACATTAAGTATTGAATGAATTTGATCTCAGTGGTAAAATCCTCAGAATTCAGTTTAAGGACTAGTTTACAAATTTTACTGTTCTGAGGTAGCTTTAAGGTTACTTACAACTATTTCATTCTCCCACTTCCTCATGGCCTGCGAAAGGCTTTGGTAAACCTCAGAATTCTCTAATTTTAGGTTTTTGCTTTCCGACAAGTCTGACTTAAGATTATACAGGGCTCCCTCTGGATTGATTTCATCCTGAATAAATTTCCAGTCACCCATTCTTGCCGCTTTAGCTTCAGGTGTTTTCCAAAATACGGTTCTTTCAGGCATGTCTTTCTTTTGCGTGAGAACGTTCAGAAAGCTTGTTCCATCCAAGGCATGGTTTCCATTTTGATTTGGCATAGGGCTGCCAATTATTTCTAGAAGGGTAGGCAAGATGTCCATACTCATCAGGGGTGCATCAGAAATTACGTTTTCCGGTATTTTTTCCGGCCAATAGGCAATGGCCGGAACTCTGTGTCCACCTTCATAGAGGTCTCCTTTCTCCCCTCTCAGAACGCCATTGGATCCCACTTTTGGCCAGGTGGAGCCATCGTAATTAAGGTATTGCCCATTGTCTGAGGTGAAAAATATAAGCGTGTTTTTATCTAGGCCTTCTGCTTCCAAATATTCAACTAGCCTTCCTACATTTTTGTCTAGGGATTCAATCATTTCCTTTAAAATTTCAGGAACATCCTTGGGCTGGTGAGGACCCAATTTACTGTGAGATCCGGGTTTATTGCTGGTAAAATCTTCTCCTTGTATCCGGGTTTGAAGATTTTCATCATCCGGTGATTGCCAAGGGAAATGAACCCCAAGATGGGCCAGGTATAGAAAGAATGGTTGCTTTTTATGTTGCTTGATAAAGTCTATCCCATTTGAAGTGATCACATCTGTGGTATACCCTTTCTGAAAAGCCAATTGGTCATTGTGCCACCAGTCCGGATAACCGTAGCGATCGATTTTAGTAAAATAATCACCACAGCCGGAGGTTAGGCCTTTAAACGTATCAAATCCATACCGTGTAGGGTTGGCTTCAGGATGATTCCCTAAGTGCCACTTACCAAAAAAGGGGGTTGCATAGCCAGCATTTTTCAAATAGTCTGCGATGGTTTTGGGTTTAGCATGGCTATTACTGTTTATACCATTTACACTTCCAACTCCTGGTTTTTGCCAGTAACCCGGTAAGGGATCTTCTATACCTACCCTTTGCTGGTAGCGTCCTGTTAACAATGCCGCACGTGTAGGTGAGCACATGGCGCCATTGCTGTGAAAATCCGTGAATAGCATTCCTTTTTGAGCCAAAAGGTTTAAGTGAGGAGTGTTGGCTTTTCCCCCATAATAACCACCTAGGTCTCCATAACCGATGTCATCAGCCAAAATGATGATGATATTGGGTGGAGCAGAATTTTGGGCATGAATAGAAAGAAAAGGAATGTGGAGGTTTAAAACAAAAATCAAGATATAAATTTGTATTTTTTTCATTTTACAGAGGGTAAAATTTTAATTTTTGCTGTTCTGGCATATTATATCATACCGAATTTTTGATGTTTAGGCCATTGTCTATGCAATTGAAAATGCGAGACGAAGTATGGTTTTGATATAAATTTTCTATATTGGTTATTTATAAAATCTTAAAGAAACCAAACCATTTATGAACTTAAAATTACCTGGTCAATTAACCTATATTTTTGGCATGTTGCTGCTATTGGCATCATGTGGCCCAAAAGAGATAAAAGAAGAAGAAAAAACTGAAAACCCCAATATCGTTATCATTTATATGGACGACCTCGGTTACGGGGACATGAGTGCATATGATGCCGGGACATTGGAAACGCCAAACATGGATAAATTGGCAGAAGGTGGGGTGAAATTTACAGCCGGCTATGCTTCTTCTGCTACCTGTTCTCCCAGTAGATATGCCTTATTAACAGGAACCTATCCTTGGAGGAATAAAGATGCAAAAATATTGCCCGGAACTGCCCCTTTATTAATAGGAACAGATGAAATGACCATACCCAAGATGCTAAAAAGTCAGGGGTATGCCACTGCAGTCGTGGGTAAATGGCACCTAGGCTTGGGAGATGGTACTGTTAACTGGAATGAAAAGGTAAGCCCCGGCCCTAATGAGGTAGGTTTTGATTATTCCTATATAATGGCTGCTACGCAAGATAGGGTGCCTACAGTTTACCTAGAAGACGGAATGGTCCAAGGCTTGGACCCTAATGACCATATTGAAGTGAGTTATGACAAAAACTTTGAAGGAGAACCAACCGGTAAGGATAATCCGGAAATGCTCAAAATGAAATGGCACCATGGACATAACAATAGCATTGTCAATGGTATTCCTAGAATAGGCTTTATGAAAGGTGGTAAAAAGGCACAATGGGTAGATGAAGACATGGCGGATCATTTCCTTGAGAAAGCCAAAGCATATGTTAAAAAAGACAGGGATGAACCTTTCTTTTTATACTATGCTCTTCAGCAACCTCATGTTCCCAGGACGCCGCATCCAAGGTTTGAAGGTAAATCAGGTATGGGGCCAAGAGGAGATGTAATCCTTGAAGCAGACTGGTGCATTGGTGAATTTATAAAAACCCTGGAAGAAGAAGGTCTTTTGGAAAATACACTGATAATTTTTTCCAGTGACAATGGACCGGTTTTGAATGATGGATACTATGATGATGCAGAGGAACTGGTTGGAGATCATACACCTGCTGGTCCGCTCAGAGGTGGAAAATACAGTTTGTTTGAAGCAGGAACAAGGGTGCCATTTATAAGTTATTGGAAAGGAAAAGCTCTACCGGGAACTACGGATGCTATGGTTAGTCAAATTGATATTTTTAACTCATTGGCCGCTATTTCAGGAAGTCAGGAAAGGACTAAAGATGGTAAGGATTTTTCTCAATTGTTCTTAGGAAGTGATGGCGAAGGAAGAGATGCCCTAGTACTTGAAGCCACTACCCGCACCGCTTATAGAAAAGGAGATTGGGTACTGATTCCTCCCTATAAAGGCCCTGCTGTAAATAAATTTGTGAATATTGAAATGGGGAATGACTCTGATTTTCAATTGTATGATTTAAGTACTGATTTGGAACAGCAAAATAACCTTGCAGAAGAAAATCCTGAAAAATTGAAAGAATTGTTGGAAGAGTTTATTGCCATCAGAGGTGAAGACTTTGTGGATACCAAAGGACTTGAGTTGAAGTGATCTTGAATGATTCCAGGATTTTGTTCTTAAGCACCAAAAAAATGACCAGATGCTAAAATTTATATCCATTTCTTTACCCATTATAGTATTTTGTTGGTTAGTGCCGGTACTGCTTCAGGCACAGGAAAAACCGCAAGTGATAGTACTTACTGATATTGGGGGAGATACAGATGATGAACAAAGCTTGGTTAGGTTTTTATATTATGCAGACCAGTTTGACATAAAAGCTATATGTGCTACAAGTCGATTGGGGCATGGTCAGGACATCAAACCGGAAATTATTCAGCGCCAATTGGCAGCATATGGGGAAATATACCCCAACCTTATCCTGCATAAGAAGGATTTTCCTCACCCTGATATGCTTACAAAATTGATCAAATCGGGTAATGGTAACTCAGAGGCTTTTGGAGAAGGCTACGATTCCGAGGCCTCTGAGGCCATTATTAAAATTGTAGATAAGAGTAAAGCAATGGTCCATATTCCGGTATGGGGTGGACTGAGGGAATTGGCTCAGGCTCTCTGGAAGGTAAACAATACCCGTGGTAAAGAAGAACTTGATGAATTTTGCAGAAAAATTCAAGTCCATGCAATTGGTGATCAGGATGGTCATAGAAATTACCTTTTAAAATATTTTAAAGCTTTAAGATTTATTGCCAATGGGTACGCTTGGAATGGTTTTACCGGAATTAGAGAACTATCTGCCTTTAGGGGCATGTACATGACCGGTAACCAGCAAATGCAGGATGCACACTGGGTGAAAAATAATATTCACGGCAATGGACCATTAAGTGATTGCTACCAGCTAAACGGTCATGGAACTGACGGTATGAAAGAAGGAGATAGTCCCTCATTCCTTGGCTTGATTGGCAATGGTTTGAATGTTCCGGACCATCCTGAATGGGGAGGTTGGGGAGGTCGATACAGGTTGTTGTTTAACCAACTGTACATCGATGCACCTGATTTTATGGAAGGGACATTGAATGAAAGACATGGGGTGGCCCGGTGGAGAACAGCTTTTCAGTCGGACTTTATGGCTAGGGTTAAATGGGGCGTACTGACCTATGAAGAGGCCAACCACAATCCTGTAATTAATGTAAATGGACATAAGTCGAATGCACCTTTAATCCTGAAAGTTCAACCAGGAAAGGAATTGGAGCTGGATGCCTCCGCAAGTACAGACCCTGATGGGGATTCATTAACCTACAAATGGTGGGTTTACAATGAAATTTTTCAGCCTGTAAATCCTGTCGAGTTTAAAGCTTCTTCAGAAGAATCTAAAATTAAGATCGAGATTCCTCCTCTGCCTCAGGGAAAAGAATTGCACATTATTTTAGAAGTTATGGATAGTGGTTTACCTTCAATGGTGGGTTATAAACGGGTCATTATTACGGCTGCAATTTGAATTTATTCCACCAACCTTTAATGGATAAGGAGGGATAATCGAAACACTTAATTTTGTGAAATAAGTCAAAAAATGCAGGAGCTTGGCCTTCTGCAGATAAAAAAAAATATAAGCCCAAATCTATGCCTATGGCTATGCCATCAATTATTCGTAAAATTTTATTGCTATTACTTTGCAGCGGTATAGTATTTTCGGTCTATTCTCAGGAAAATAGAAACTTGTTGACCAATGCTTTGAACAGAAAACAAGTAGCGGATAATTTAAATTGCACCAAACAATGGGTCAATTTTCCAGCTTACGAAGACAGAGATGCATGGAATCAAATTTCTGAAGAAGTACGAAAAGCCATAATAAATGAGGGAGAGGCCTATTTGGATTACAATTGGCCAATTGTCAAGGCCAGCATGTACCTTGAGTTTACACGTACTGGTGACAGAACTAAAGACGCTGCCGTAAATAGTGCCAGGAAGAAGGCCCTTCAAGCGTTGATGATGGCCGAGCTAGTGGAGGGGAATGGTAGGTTTTTGGATGATTTGATCAATGGAGTTTTTGCTTTTTGCGAACAAACTTATTGGGGTGCCTCAGCACATTTTTACTTGTATGGATTTGAAGGAAGTATTGCTAAACCTACCACCATTTTGCCTGATATTGATGACCCAATTATAGATTTGATGGTTGGAGATATTGCAAATGATTTGGCTTGGACCTTGTATTACTTCCAAAATGCTTTTGATGGCATCAGCCCTGTAATAAGCAGAAGGCTTTCCTCAGAATTAAAGAAAAAAGTGTTGCAGCCTTTTTATGAGCGAAATGATTTTTGGTGGATTACTGGCTGGGGAGAAGGACGGGTGAACAACTGGACCCCTTGGTGCAATTTTAATGTGCTTACCGTATTGTTACTAGTAGAAGATGATCCGATTAAAAAACAGGATGCGGTTTATAAATCCATGCAATCGGTGGATCTATTTATTAATTCTTATCCTGATGATGGAAGTTGTAGTGAAGGCCCTGCTTATTGGGCACATGCCGGTGGCAAAATGTTTGACTACCTGGAGTTATTGGACAAGGCTTTAGGAGGGAAAGTAGCTTCTATTTTTGATCATCCACTAATAGGGAATATGGGAAAATACATCTATAGGTCTCATATTAATGATGGAAGTTATTATATCAATTTTGCTGATGCGCCTTTAAAAATCAAGCATGACCCCGGAAGAATATTCAGGTATGGAAAAAAAATAAATGACCCTGTTATGGAGAAATTTTCCGCCTATTTGGCAAATAAAAGAAGTGAAGAGGATCTAGTAACTTCTGGATCAATAGTGGATAGGATTGGGAATGTATTTTTGCTAGGGGCTTTGAAAGAATTGCCTTCAGAAGCTCCTCAGGTTAAAGATTTCTATTTTCCTGACTGGGATGTGGTGATTGCCAGGGAAGAAACGAATGCCAAAGGCTTTTATTTTACAGCAAAAGGAGGAGATAATAACGAACACCATAATCACAATGATGTGGGTTCTTTTATGCTTTATTATGATGGGAAACCTGTATTTATGGATGTGGGAGTGGGTACTTATACCAGGCAAACCTTCAGTCCTGAGCGGTATTCCATATGGACCATGCAATCCAATTACCACAATCTACCACTTATTAATGGGGTGGCACAAAAGGCAGGTGGGGAATTTAAAGCCACAGGATCGAATTATCATCTTAAGAATAATCAGGTCTGTTTTCAGACAGATATTGCCGCTGCTTATCCTAAGGAAGCAGCAGTGAAAAGCTGGGAAAGGTCCTTTGAATTTAGGAGAGAAGATGGTTTAATCATTACAGAACATTTTCAATTGGAAAAAAATAAAAATTCAACCAGCTTTCATTTTATGAGTGCATTGCCTGTTGCCTTAAAATCTCCCGGCTTACTAGAAATTTCAGGAGAAGGATTTACAATAAATACTAGCTTTGACCGAAGTAAACTTGATGTTTCAATTGAGAGTATTCCCATCAAGGACCCTAAGTTAATTTCTAATCATGGCGAGCAATTGTATAGAATTGCTTTTAAATGGAAGGAAGACAGACTAAATGGGGACATTAGGTTCTCAATTAGTGCAAAAAACTAGGCGGAAACCTTAATTGCCCATGATTTTGTAACATGATAAACGAGAGCAAAGGCAAGGATGATGAATCAAACAATGGATTACTTTTTCGTTTTGCGCAAGCAACGGTTTATCCGGTCATCCTTAAAATAAGGGCAATAACATAATTTTAACCCTTATTTCAGTAATTAAGTGATTTTTTCAATTAGATTGTATCTTTATAAATTGATCAATGAAAAATATTACCTATCTCTTCCTACTTTTGAATTGTATGGCTTGTAATAATAGTCATAAAGAGGTGAGACAGCCAAATATTCTCTGGATATCTCATGAAGATCTTGGGCCGATATATGGCGCCTATGGAGACGATTATGCCAATACCCCTATTTTGGACCAATTGGCAGAAAAAAGTATAAGGTTTACCCAGGTGTTTTCAAATGCGCCCATCTGTGCCCCTGCACGCTCCACCTTAATCACGGGTATATATGCGAGCTCTCTCGGTACCCAGCACCTAAGGTCTGATATACCGGTTCCTGAACAAATGAAAATATTGCCGGAAGTTATGCGAGAGGCAGGGTATTATACGAGCAATAATGTAAAAACGGATTATAATTTTAGCTTTGAAGGTAGGTGGGATGAGAGCAGTAAAGAGGCACACTGGAGAAATAGGCCGGATGGTAAGCCTTTTTTTAGTGTTTTCAATTTTATGATTACCCACGAAGGACCTACAAATGCTTTACGCCCATCAGATACCTCAGGTCTTAAAAATTTCCATGATCCAAAAAAAGCTAATCTCCCACCTCATTTACCGGACAGTCCAAAAATGCGCGAAATATGGGCACATATGTATGATTTGCTTTCTGTATTTGATCAGCAAGTAGGGGAGTTATTAGGTCAATTGGAGGAAGATGGTTTACTGGATGAGACAATTGTTTTCGTTTTTTCTGATCATGGACATGGCCTACCGGGGCACAAACGTTGGCTTGACAATGCCGGTTTACAAGTCCCCTTTCTCTTGCATGTTCCGGAAAAATACAAAAACTTGGTAGGGAATATCGCTGCTCCGGAATCGGATAGATTGGTAAGCTTTGTAGATTTTGCACCTACGACCCTTGCGCTAGCAGGAGTTTCTGTTCCTGAAATAATGGAAGGGGTAAACTTCTTGGCAGAAGAAGAAAGAAAATATGTTTTTGGCTACAGGGACAGGGCAGATGATGTTTATGAGGTGTCAAGGTCAGTATTTGATGGAAGGCATCTTTATATCCGCCATTTTATGCCCCACTTGCCTTATTACCAGAATGCTTTAATCTTTAACAAAGGAGGGAGTTATGCAGAAATAAACAGGTTGCGGGAGATAGGAGACCTTCCTGAAGCAACTAGAAAAATGTTCACTCCCAAGCCCGTTGAGATTTTGTATGATCTGAAGACAGACCCCTTAGAGCAGCATAACCTTGCAAATGATCCTAAATTTAAAAATAAAATAGCAGAATTGGCCGATAAGCTAGATGGATGGATGATAGAAAACCGAGATACCGGATTACTTTCTGAAGGCTTAATGATGCAACAGGCATCAGTAAATAATGCCAGTGTTTATGAGGTCAGTAGGGCCTATCCGGAAGCTGATTTCAAAGTAATTTTGAATTTGGCCAAAATGGTTGGTAAAATAAAAGATGTGTCCCAAGTAATGCCTTATTTGGAAAGTGAAATTGATGCTGTACGGTTTTGGGGTTTGGTAGGAATAGATGCTTATGAAGGTGAAATTGATGCAATTTTCAGCCAACTTCATGGTATGTTGTCTGATGAGGCCCCGGCCGTTGCCATCAAGGCAGCCGAAATTCTGATCAAACGAGAGGAAAATAAGCTTGCTTATAAAGTGTTAGGTGAAATGCTCTTATTAGCCGATGAAGTTCAAGTCTTACAAGCAGCCATTAGTGTCCGACAGTTAGGAGCCAAAGCGAATCCTTTAATCCCATTAATTAAAGAAGAAGTATTTCCCAAGTATTCAGGCGATATTTGGGGAAGGTATAGAAGTTGGAGTTATCCCATGTTTATAGGCATGGCTTTGGATCAGGCCCAGATTAATTGTGGGCTGGATATCCCCGTTAAAAAATAGATATTGTATGAACCCAAAATCAAACCCAAAATCATTTCATTGAAAATTAATCCCCACTCACAAATTTAAATTATGTTATTACAAGGAATTGATTGGTTGATATTGATTGCATTTTTTGCGGTCTCTCTGGGAATAGGTCTGTATAGTTCCAGGCAATCATCTAAGAATATTAATGAATTTTTTAAAGCAGGCGGCAACCTACCTTGGTGGATTTTGGGGACTTCTATGGTGGCCACCACCTTTTCTACAGATACGCCAAATTTAGTGACAGATATTGTAAGGAAAAATGGGATATCCGGAAACTGGGTGTGGTGGAGTTTTCTATTAACAGGAATGCTAACAGTATTTTTCTTTGCCAAACTATGGAAGAGGTCTGGAGTGTTAACCGATATAGAGTTTTATGAATTGCGTTACAGTGGCAAAGCAGCTTCTTTTTTAAGAGGGTTTAGAGCGATCTTTCTTGGCTTGTTCTTTAATGTGGTGATTATTTCCGGCGTTTCTTTGGCAGCAATAAAGATTGGCGGCGTGTTATTGGGAATTAGTCCCATGGCTACCTTATTGATTTCTGGTGTTGTGACAGTGATTTATAGTTCTTTAGGAGGACTTCGCGGAGTAGTTTTTACGGATTTTATACAATTTGTACTCTCATTAGCAGGAGCGATTGCTGCTGCTTGGGTAGCAGTGAGTCATCCGGCCGTTGGAGGGCTTGAAAACCTTGTCAAACATGAAATGATTGTAGACAAACTTGACTTCATTCCGGATTTGGCCAATAAAGAAATATTTTTGACCATCTTTCTTATCCCCTTGTTTATCCAGTGGTGGTCTGTGTGGTATCCGGGATCTGAACCAGGTGGTGGAGGCTTTATTGTTCAAAGAATGCTTGCTGCCAAAGATGAAAAAAATGCTTTGTCATCGGTTATGTTTTTCACCATTGTCCATTATGCCATCAGACCATGGCCTTGGATTTTGGTAGCCTTGTGTAGTATCATTGTTTTTCCGGATATGGCTTCACTAAGGGATGCGTTTCCTAATGCAGATCCGTCCATTGTTCAAGATGACATGGCTTATCCTGCCATGTTGTCTTTTATGCCTGTAGGCATTATGGGATTGGTGGTCACTTCTTTGGTGGCTGCCTATATGTCCACCCTGTCTACCATGCTTAATTTGGGGGCTTCTTATATGGTCAATGATTTTTACCTGAGGTTTATCAAGCCGGATAGCTCCCAAAAACATTTGGTGACCGTAGGGAGAGTGGCCACTGTAACGATAATGATTTTGGGAGGTTATGTAGCATTGCAACTACAAAATGCCCTGCAAACATTTAGTATCTTGTTGCAAATAGGTGCTGGAACTGGTTTGATATATATATTACGTTGGTATTGGTGGCGAATCAATGCCATGAGTGAAATTGTGGCCATGGCAGCTTCGTTTTTAACTGCTTTGTATTTTGCTTTTCTTCATGATGCTTACTTTGATCCCTTGGCAACCCATGAGGAATTAATTATTGGGATCATGGTTACCTCATTTTGTTGGATTTTAACAGCTTATATTTCTACACCTACCGATAGGGAAGTACTGGTTTCATTTGTTAAAAAAACCAAAGCTCCCGGTCCTGGTTGGAAAAGGATACATAAATTCATGGGAAGTACCGGAGAAAAAGTAGATACAAGCGAATATTTTGATTTTCAAGCAGCGATACTTGCCTTCGGCGCAGGGGTTATAGGGGTGTTTAGCTTTTTGTTTGGTTCAGGAAATATTTTACTTGGTGACCCTCTCAATGGAATATTATTGATGGTCCTTGCCATAATTGCATTCTGGGCTTTATTTGCTTTAAGGAAACGATTCTAAGAATTAGTGTCCTTTGGGATGGTCATTTCTAACCCTTTTTTGGAGAGGGAAGCGGGTAAAGGAAAGTGTGTGGCAAGCTCTTTCAATGCTGCACAAAACGGAGCGGAATTGAATCCCGGTGGCTGAGTGGAGCCGAAGCCATAGGGTGACGGCTCCGATGTACTTCCTCCTCTTTTCACCTTTTGTCCCTTGATGTATGAACAGTAGCTGTTCAACACCTTCAGTGTTGAGTGTGGGTGTGTTTTCCCAGCCCGTGGGTTTCCACCCACGGTTATTTTAATTCAGACCCTTCAGGTCTGTTTTTTTAAGTAAAGAGATTGGTAATATCAATTTGGTGTTCCAATATACCGTCATTGGAGACCCTTTTTTAGGAGGGGCTGAACAAAGAAAAGGGTGTGGAAACCTCTTTAATTGCTGCACAAAACGGAGCGGAACGGAATCGAGGTGGCTGAGTGGATCCGAAGCCTTAGGGTCCGGAAATATGAATTCTTATTCTAAAATGCTTTAAAAATACACAGTGTAGCGAAATGCCTTCATTATACGTCTCGTGATTGGGCAGGTTATTAATTTTGAATAAAACCCTGTAACTTAAATTATTGCATGAATTTTAATGTGATAAATAAATTATTGTTTCCTTTGGGGGTAATTTGAATGGTTTATTCAGGCTATTACTATTAGGTTTAAGATTTAATAAATTAGTTGCCAAGCCATTGAATTAAATTATCTTTGCCAAATTATTTTTGGAAGTGTACCTATTTATATAAAAATGAGATTCTTTGTATTTTGTGTATTATCCATCCTTTTAGCTTTTCCGGGGTTTTCTCAGAAAATCACCATAAGCGGCACAGTAAAAGAAGAAGGCACAGGTGAGAACCTTATAGGGGCAAATATTTATGACAAGGTTTCTCAAAAAGGAACTGTGGCGAATCAGTTTGGTTTTTATAGTTATACCACTACCGGAGATAGTTTAGATCTTTACTTTAGTTTTGTTGGTTTTCAGGCCAAACATATCCAATTCCAAGCAAAAACTGATACCGTAATCAATGTGACATTGGTGCCGGACGGCAACCTGGAAGAAGTGGTGGTCTCCGCATCTGACATGGATCAAATTCAAGAAATCACCAGGATGAGCTCTGTAAATGTCCCAATAGAGCAAATCAAGGAATTGCCGGCATTGATGGGTGAAGTAGATGTTTTTAAAGTCTTACAACTTTTGCCCGGTGTGCAATCAGGAACTGAAGGTGGGAGTGGCTTATATGTTAGGGGAGGAGGACCTGACCAAAATTTGATTTTATTGGATGGTGTACCGGTTTATAACGCTTCGCATTTGTTTGGTTTCTTTTCTGTGTTCAATGCAGATGCCATCAACAATGTAGAACTTATAAAAGGTGGCTTTCCTTCAAGGTATGGGGGGCGCCTTTCTTCCGTGATCGACATCAGCATGAAGGAAGGCAACATGCAAGAGTTTAAAGGAGAAGGGTCTATTGGTCTTATAGCTTCTAAAGTAACCTTTGAGGGACCGATTAAAAAAGACAAAACATCTTTTATTCTTTCTTCGAGGCGGACTTATTTGGATATTTTGGCTCAACCGATTATCAAGGCTTCCACTGAGGGTGATGAAAACATAGGCTATTATTTTTATGACCTCAATGGAAAAGTTAACCATATCATTAATGATAAAAACAGGTTGTACCTGAGTGTGTATTCAGGAGATGATAAGGCTTATTCAAAGTATAAAAACTTTTATGTCAATGACAATGAAAGGACCGATTATGATGAGGAATTTGGCTTGAAGTGGGGGAATTTTATTTCTGCTCTAAGATGGAATAACGTGATCAATAGTCGCCTCTTTAGTAACTATACTTTTACCTATAGTCGTTATAATTTTGATTTATTTAGCAATTATGAGGAGACAATTACCGGTTTAGGTACCACGGAAACCAATGTTTATTCGGACAGGTATTTCTCTGGAATCAGAGATTGGGCAGGGAGGGCAGACTTTGAATTTATTCCTAATCCGGATCATTATTTTAGATTTGGGACCAATGTTATATTTCATAAGTTCTCCCCCGGTGTATATGCTAGCAAAAGCAGTTCCGGAGACAATGATCTTCAATTAGGTGCAGATGAACTGAACTCTACGGAGTATTCGGTATATGCTGAAGATGATTTCAATATCAGCAGTCGCTTGAAAGCCAACTTAGGACTTCATTATTCAGGATTCAACACAGATAACCAACATTATAACTCCCTCCAGCCAAGAATATCTGCCAGGTATTTAGTCGATGAAAGCACCTCAATCAAAGCATCTTATGTTACCATGGCACAATTTATACATTTGCTAACCAATGCGGGCTTAGGATTACCTACTGATCTATGGGTGCCGGCCACAGCCAATATTGGCCCTCAAAAAGCGATGCAAGTGGCCTTAGGAGGAGTTAAAAACTTCAATAGTTTTGAATTTAGTGCTGAGGCTTATTACAAAACCATGGATGGCCTGATTGAATACAAGGATGGGGCAACTTATCTTAACCTGGATGAAGATTGGCAGGATAAAGTGGCTGTAGGTGAAGGGGTGAGTTATGGCCTTGAGCTACTGCTGCAAAAGAAGGTAGGCAAAATATCCGGATGGATTGGATATACCCTCTCCAAAACCGAAAGGAGGTTTGATGAAATTAACTTTGGGGAATGGTTTCCTTATAAATATGATAGAAGACATGATGTGAGCTTCGCTCTTACCCATGAGTGGACAGAAAATAAAGATTTCTCTGCGGTATGGGTGTATGGTACAGGAAATGCGGTATCCTTGCCCACCCAAAGGTATGAAGGAGCCGAGGTTAATACCCGGTTTGGAGGTTCATGGAGACCGGATGTAGAATATTATGAGAGTAGAAATAACTTTAGAAATAGGGCCTATCATAGACTTGATCTGAGCTTCAGTTGGTGGAAAACCAAAAAGTGGGGGGAGCGGAAATGGACTTTAGGTATATACAATGTCTATAATCGAATGAATCCATTTTTTATGGACATTGGTTATGATCAGCAGAGCAACAAAAAAGTGAAACAGTACAGTCTCTTTCCCATTATACCTTCATTTTCTTACGGGTTTAAATTTTAATGACAATGAATACATTATTAAGCTTTCGAAGGGTTTTTCTATTTGTTTTTGTTGCGGCGGGGTTGTTCATCAGCTCTTGTGAAACTACTGTGGACATTGATATTCCTTTTGAAAAACCCCAGGTCACTTTAAATGCTACCTTTTTACACAATGCTTTTCCGAAAGTTAGGCTTACCTATTCCAGACATATTCTGGATACCAATTGGGAGTTTGAGCCAATAAAAACGGCTGAAGTAAAACTAATCACCGGAAATGAAACTTATTTTTTGAATTATAATGAGGAGAGTGGGGAATATTCAAATCTACAATATTTAGTCTCTGAAGATACTGAATACACAATAGAAGTAGATTTGGAAGGATATGAAAAAGTGCAGGCCACTGAAATGGTTCCCATTTATGTTCCTATCCATGATTTGGTTTATAATGGGAAAGGACAGCAAGATGCATGGACAAGTGGAGATGATTTTTCTCTGATTTTTAACGACCCCGTGGGTGAACATTACTATGAAATTTCTGCCTATTATGTACGAAGAGAGCACTATATTAACGAATATGGGGAAGAGGTCTATTACGAAGACAATCGAACCATTTATCTGGAACCTAAAAACCCCAGCTATGAAACCGATTTTTTCTTAGATGGTGGAATTATTATAGACGATAAATTATTTGAAGGCAAACAAGCTAAAATAGATCTCTTTACATCAGGCAATTTTATGGAATTGGAGGATAGAGGAGAAATTTATTTTGTGTTAAAAAATATCTCTAAAAGTTATTATGACTTTCAGTCTACATATGGATTGCAAGATTGGAATGATGGGGATCCCTTCGCCCAGCCTGTTCAAGTTTTTTCTAATATAGAAAACGGAATTGGTATTTTTATGACGGGAAATATTGCTTCTGAAAAAATAGAAACCGGTTCTGGACAAAATTAGTCCGTAATGAAACGGTACATTTGGGTACAATAAAAGTTTACTTCAACCCGGATTATGTGATAGAACTTGAAATGAGTAGGGAAATTTTAACCTAGCCCCGCTATAGTGAAATTTAAAACAGCAATAACGTGTCTGATTTTGAAGCGATTTCAGCACGTAAAGGATGGTATATTTCAAATTTCGGGTTTAAAATAGGATTAAGGTTTAAAATATTTTTAATGCATTGTAAACAAATGATTTACAAAATATTTAAAATTTTAAATTGTCTAAATCAGTAGGGGAGTTTATGGTCATTTCTTGGTATTGTAAGCTCCAACCTAGAGAATTGGTTAAAATATATATTTTGGAAAGCTCATTGATCAGCCTTTCCTTGGCATTCGCTTTAAGATCCGATTGATCAACTTTGGTTTGGATCATTTTATCCACACTACCTTTGATCTTATTATAATCTGCTGCATCAAATTTATTGAAGTAATCTTGGCTGATATCATAGTATTTAAGATCAGGATAAATGTTGATTTCAGGTTCCGGTACTTCTAATATGATCACCTGTTTGTTCTCTTGGTCAATTTCTGTTTTAATTTGCCTCAAGTCATAAGCGACTGTTACTTTCGCATTGACTATCACCAAGGCTTTTTTGTTGGCCGAAAAAATATCGAAGTAATTTTTTTTGGTGTTTTTATAACTGAGGACCTGAGAAAATTGTCCTTCAGTAACGATAAGTTTTCCTACCTGTTTGATCTGTTGTTCTAAAAGTGCTGAATTGAATTGGATTTCATCTTTTTGTTTACTTTTGTCCGTGAAATATTGAATTGCCCAAATAACCATTAATGCAGTTATTATTCCTGCCAAGAATCTAAACATAATTATAGATTAAAATCATGATGATAGCTTCATTATAACAAAATAATGAAGAAATAGATTGCTTTTCCCTGAAAATTATGTTCATAGTAGGCTATTCAATGAGATTAGGGAATAAATTTAATTGAGAAAAACCTTTTAATAAAAGAAATACATTGAATATATTAGTACAAATGCCCTTAACAATATACTCAAATTAACAATTATGATGGATTTTCCATGGTTTCAATTTTATCCGGAAGCTGTTCCAAAGCAAATAGATCCGGAGGAATACAGTAGTGCTGTAGATCTTTTTGAGGAAAGCATAAAAAAATATGGAGATGCAATTGCTTACGAATGCATGGATAAAACCATCTCATTCAATGAATTGGATCAATTGTCTGCAACTTTTGCTTCTTTCTTACAGCATGAGTTTAAATTAAAAAAGGGAGACAGAATAGGCATTCAAATGCCTAATTTACTCCAATACCCAATCGTTATGTTCGGCGCACTTCGGGCTGGTTTGATTGTAGTTAATACCAATCCTTTGTATACCTCCTCAGAAATGGAACATCAATTTTCTGATGCGGGTGTAAAGGCCATTGTCATTGTTGCCAATTTTGCCCATAATCTTGAAAAAATCAAAGAAAAAATTGGTGTCAAAAAGATAGTTGTCACACAAATCGGAGATTCACTAGGTGGATTGAAAGGGGCAATTGTCAATTTGGTGGTCAAGTATGTTAAAAAAATGGTGCCCGCCTATAATATTCCCGAAGCTTGGAGTTTTAAAAGCGCCATGGCAGCAGGGAAAAATAAACCTTATGAAAGGCAACATCTAAAAGGAGAAGATTTAGCCTTTTTGCAATATACCGGAGGCACCACAGGGGTTTCTAAAGGAGCCATGTTAAGCCATACCAATATTGTAGCCAATATGCAGCAGATTTCTGCATGGATGAAGCCCAAGCTGATAGAAAGCAAAGAGACCGTGATTACAGCACTTCCCTTGTATCATATCTTTGCCTTAACGGTAAATTGTTTAGCGATGATGAAAATCGGAGCACATAATGTGTTGGTCACAAACCCTAGGGATATGCCGGCATTTTGTAAGATTCTAAAAAAGCATCCCTTCAGTGTATTTACGGGGGTCAATACGCTTTTTAATGGATTACTCAATCAAGAGTCCTTTAGGTCATTGGATTTTAGTTCATTAAAAATCGCAGTGGCAGGTGGTATGGCCCTACAATCGTTTGTAGCCAAACGCTGGAAGGAAGTAACAGGGGTTCCTATTTCTGAAGGTTATGGACTTACTGAGACATCTCCTGTGGTTACCTGTAACCCTATTGATGGAACAGAGAGGCTTGGAACCATTGGTATTCCACTACCGAATACGGAGGTAAAAATTATAGACGACGAAGGAAACGATTTGGCTTTAGGCGAGAGAGGGGAGTTGTGCGTCAAAGGACCTCAAGTAATGCCAGGGTATTGGCAAAGACCTGATGAAACAGCAGAGACATTTATAAAGGAGTGGTTTAAAACCGGCGACATTGCAGTTATGGATGAAGACGGTTTTTTCAAAATTGTTGACCGCAAAAAAGAAATGATTTTGGTTTCAGGGTTTAACGTATATCCCAATGAGGTAGAGGATGCTTTGTCTGCCCACGAAATGGTCAATGAGGTAGGTGTAATAGGAATCCCCGATGAGAGGTCTACTGAAAGGGTAGTTGCATATGTTATTGCCAATGACAAATCACTTACAGCGGAAGAGTTGATAGCTTTTTCAAGACAAAGCCTGACAAGCTATAAGGTTCCCAAGGAGATATACTTTGTAGATGAACTACCTAAATCTAATGTAGGAAAAATCCTTCGAAGAATTATTAAAGAAAATCATGAAAAGAAGATGGCCAATTAGGCCATCTTTTCTTTTTGGTCGATATCTTTTATAATTCTTGCCGGATTTCCACCCACGATTACGTCTGTCGGTACATCTCTGGTCACCACTGCTCCTGCAGCCACAATGCTTCTGTCACCAATATTTACTCCCGGGCAAATTATAGCACCACCACCTACCCAAACATCATCACCAATAGTAACGGGTTTCCCAAACTCAAGCAGACTACTTCTGGTCTTTGCATCAAGAGGATGAGTGGCTGAATAAATATGTACTCCGGGACCAAACATGCTTCTATTGCCTATTTTAATTGGCGTAATGTCTAAAAGGACACAATTGAAATTAAAAAAAACCTGGTCCCCAACACTAATGTTATAACCATAGTCACAGAAAAAAGGAGGCTCCAATCCAAAATCCTTTCCTACTCTATTGAAAAGCTTTTTGACAATATTGTATGTGTGCTCATTGTCTCCCGGACGCTCATTATTAAGGGCTTTTAGTAGCTGTCTTGCCTGAAAGCGGTCATTGCTAAGGGTTTTGTCTGAAGCAAGATACAATTCACCGGAGAGCATTTTTTCTTTTTCTGATTTCATGGGTTAGATGTTTTTAAGGATGTTTTTTATTTGTGACAAGTGCCTTTTTTCATGAGCAAGGATGATATCTATTGCGGAATCCAAGGGGTAAACAATCCATTTATTTGCAGGGGAACTTATCATTAAATTTTTTCCGAGAAATGGTTCCAGCTTTTGTAAATAGTTTGACAGTAGATCTTGTTGCGTAAAAAATTTTATTTTTAAATCATTGTTATGCAATTTGTCCGACGGTTTCCACGAATTAAAAGTTTTAATTTTAGAAGATTTGTTCATGGAAGCTAAAATAATATTTCCCATTTTAGAGCCATAAAATGGGAGTTTTCCCATCAAAGGGCTTTTGTATCGCTGAAGAATAATTTGGTCGAAAATAGGAAAATAAGAAGTGTTGACGAGAATTAAATGGTGCACAATTTCCATAGGGCTCCATTGTTCAGGGGAAGGTTTAACATTTAAGGTAGTAAGGTCAAAGTCTTCCAAGATCTTTTCATATTGCCAGGTGATTTCAGTTAATTCCATTTGCCAAGCATCTGCTTTCTCTTTGATCATTGTGAGTTATTTGATAAGTTTTGAATAAAAAGATGACCTGAAGGAAATTGTTTACTTCATTCGATAGTTAAATATTTAATATTACAAATTTGACACCTTTAATTCAAGTGGAATTCAAAGGGAACAATTTTGTTTGTAGTAGTGCTTTATTAACAAAAACCTATTTATGTACGCGATCGTTGACATTGAAACTACCGGAGGCTTTTCTGCAAATAATAGGATCATTGAGATTGCGGTGGTTTTTCATGATGGTGAGCAAATTACGGGCCAATTCGAGACCTTGTTGAATCCTGAAATGTCTATCCCTAGTTTTATTACAGGTCTAACAGGGATTGATGCTCAAATGTTAATAGGAGCTCCAAAGTTCTCGGAAATAGCAGGTGAGCTTTATAATTTATTGGAGGGAAAGGTTTTCGTGGCACATAATGTAGGATTTGATTACAGTTTTGTAAAACAGTCTTTCGAAAGAGAGGGGATGGTTTACAAGCCCAAAAGACTCTGCACTGTCCGGCTAAGTAGAAAATTGTTTCCGGGTCTTAAAAGTTACAGTCTAGGCCGATTGTGTGAGTCGAGGGGGATTGTTGTGAATGATCGGCATAGGGCCATGGGTGATGCTTGGGCAACCTCCATTTTATTCGGTCAATTGTTGCAGGCAGACAAAGAAGGGCATATTGAACAAGCGATAAAGGGAAAACATAAGGCTTTAACTTTGCCTCCCAACATAAGCAAGGAAAAATTTAACGAAATTCCTCAATCTACAGGTGTATATTACTTCCATGATGCCAATGGTAAGGTGATTTATGTAGGTAAAGCAGTCAATATTCAGCGTAGATTCAATGGTCATTTTAGCGGGAAGGCCAAGTTGAATTTAAAAACTGAAATTTTTGATGTGAGCTACGAAATTACAGGTAGTGAGTTGCTGGCTTTGTTACTGGAGGTATTGGAAATCAAGCGACTTTGGCCAAAATATAACCGATCTCTAAAAGTGAAAGCCTTATCGTGGGGAGTTTTTTCTTATACCGATAGAGAGGGGTATTTACGTTTTCAGCTCAATAAAGTAGTGGCCGGTATAAAGCCATTGGCTACATTTACCAGCCACGCTTCTGCTTGGAAATTTCTCCTAGATAAAAACAAAGAATTGAAGCTATGTCCAAAACTTAATGGAATCCAGAAGAAAAATGGAGCTTGTTATGACTTTCAATTGGGTGAATGTTCCGGTGCTTGCTGTGGGGTGGAAGCTGCTGAAGATTATAACAAAAGAGCCGAAGAATTAATTGCCGGGGTGAAGCTTGAAGGAGAGAAATTTCTAGTCAAAGATTGTGGTAGAAACCCTGGTGAAGAGGTAGCTTTATTCTTTGAGGATGGCTTTTTATCAGCCTATGGATTTATTGATATGAGCCAATCATTTCAGACAGCAGAGGAGGTGGTTGCGGTGCTTAAACCGGTTAAAAGGGTGATTGAAACCCAGTATTTACTAAAATCCTATTGGGATAAAATCCCTGAAAAAAATATAATTTATTTAACCAATAATTGATATAGACCTATTTACAACCCATTAATAAACGAAAAATTTATGAAAATAAACGACAAAGAACCATTACAGACCTATGTAGCGGCATCCTCAAGATATGATCAAATGAAATTCCGTAGGTGTGGAAAGAGTGGTTTGGATTTACCGGCAATATCTTTAGGGTTATGGCATAATTTCGGACATAGCGATGATTTTAAATTAGGAAGGGAAATTGTAAGAACTGCATTTGATTTAGGGATTACACATTTTGATTTGGCTAACAATTATGGCCCGCCCTATGGAGCGGCAGAAGAGAATTTTGGTAGAATTTTTAAGAAAGATTTATTACCGTATAGAGATGAACTATTAATTTCATCTAAAGCAGGTTGGGACATGTGGCCGGGGCCTTATGGGAATTTTGGGTCTAAAAAATATTTGGTAGCCAGCCTAAATCAAAGCCTAAAAAGAATGGGTTTGGAATACGTGGACATCTTTTATCATCACCGACCTGATCCCAATACTCCGCTTGATGAAACCATGAGTGCTTTAGATCTTCTTGTTAGACAAGGGAAGGCCTTATATGTAGGCATTTCTCAATACAGCGCAGAGGACACTGCAAAGGCTTCAAAAATACTTAATGAATTGGGTACTCCATGCTTGATCCATCAGCCGAGGTACAATATGATGGACAGATGGGTGGAAGATGGACTTTTGCAGGTTTTGGAAAAATCAGGGATAGGTGCCATTGCATTTTCTCCTCTGGAACAAGGGGTTCTTACAGACAAATACTTGAACGGTTTTCCTGAAGATTCCAGAGCAGTAAAAGATGGGAGGTACTTGAAGTCTGATGCCATTACCCCTGAAATACTAGCCAAGGTTAAGGCACTGAACGCTATTGCAATTGAAAGAGGTCAAAGTTTGGCTCAGATGGCTATTGCTTGGCTGCTTAAAAGCCCTGCCATTACCTCAGTGCTTGTGGGAGTGAGCAAGGCTAGTCAACTTCATGACAATGTGAAAAGTTTGGATAATTTGGACTTTTCCACAGCTGAATTGAAAAATATCGAAGCCATTTTAAAGGAATAAAAAGAATTATCCCGAAATATTCGGAATTAAAAAGCCCTAAAAACCAGTATGATGTTTTAGGGCTTTTTTTAATTCCAATAAATTTATTTTTACAGGTAAAAATAAATTATAATCGGTATATATTGTATTCTAAATTTTGTATATTGGCTAGGAACCCAAAATAATAAGGTATGAAAAAGCAATTAATAATTTGGATAATCTCCCTATTTGCAGTAGCCAATGTTTATGGACAAGACGAACAATTTTTAGTCTTGGAATTTATTAAGGTTGAGCCCAATAAAGTTCTGGATTATTTAGAATACAAAGAGTTTTTAACCAAGGTTTACGAACAGGAAAAAGAAGATGGCCATATAAAAGGCTGGGATTTTTGGTCCCTTCAATCCGGCTCTGATTTAGAAGGGGAAAATTTTCAATACTTGACGGTTACCTATTATGACGATCCTGTTTCAATGATGAATGGAAACAATATTGACCAATTGGTGAACAGTGCCGTTCAAGCCTTCCCTAATCTAAGTGCCGAACAGGCTAAAAATAGAATAACCTCTTCTTTGGAAATGCGTGACCTGGCTGTCAGAAGTTATATGATAGAGGTAGCCAGAACGGATGACGATTTTCAATATAAGCCAGGGATTTTGGCAACTTTTGATCTTATGAAGGCAGTAGAAGGTAAGTTTCAAGACTATGAAATTGCTGAGCAGGAAATATTTCTTCCTCTTCATCAGAAAAAAATCTCAAATGATCTGATGGAGGATTGGAGGTTTCTAAGAACAGCTCTTCCTACTGGTAGTGAAGCCAAGTCTACTCATTTGACCATGAATATTTATAAAGACTATATTCAGTTTTTTAATTCTATGGAGTATGAGGACATGGAAATGACCGATAAAGAAGAGGAGGCGATGATTGAAGGCCTAAAGTCTAGGGATCAAAAGTGGGTCTATTTGGCAACCTTGGATTCAGTAGTCAGGTAATAGCAGGTTTAGTATACTGGTTTAAAAAGAATTAGTGAGGTGTTAAATCTATATTTATTGCCTTGATGTTCTACCAATGATGAGATCGGTAGGATGGATTAACAATCTTGGGGCTTTATGGGTTTGATTGCTGTAGTTTTCCTAAGAATGTTCGGCTTGTATATGTCAAATTTTATGGATTGAATACAGGGTTTTTCCAGCCAAACTGTTTGCAAATTAAAACCATCAAAAAGTTGACACCGGTGTGAAAAACTACAAGTAAAAATATGGCCAATAAAGGAACACCAAATACCTGAAAAGGCCAGGAATAGGTCCAAACTCCTAAATTAATGGTGATGATTTCCCCATAGGTTGGGAAAATCATTGCCACAATTAGGGAAAGAATAATTTTAGTTGACATTTTAGAAACAGCTAAAACCCTGAATAAATCTTTTTCCAGCTGGTAAATAAAGGTAAAGGCTAAGGCCCAAGCAAAAGGGAGCCAATATGGAAAGGAACGATTGAAAGAAAGGTCATGGTATTCCCAATATCCATAATATATTCCCCATAATTCACAGCAAACACCAAATATCCCTCCTAAAAGAGTGCCTGTTAGGAATACCATCTTGTCCCCTGCATTTCGCTGCCACCTTTTTATAATAGAGTAGACAAGGTACAAGGCCAGTAATAAACCTATCCAAAAATCATAAGCATGGAAAAAGCCAATTAGCAATCCTGCCAAAGTTAATTTTACAAAACTTTTAATTAATACTCTGGAAATTCCCGAAGTTGCTTTGCTGCTGTATTCTGTATCCAATTGATTGGTTTTAAAAGTGAAAGTCAAAACTATAAAATATATGTTTATTAGTCTTCAAAATTCCAACTTTTCAAAATATTTTCCATTTTTAAGATACCCGAGCTGGCTTTTTCCTCAATACAAGTGATGTTATTTCGTGAACTTAAATAAGGAATTTTCAGGTCAATGATAATTTTCAAAATTTTCTCAGGTGCATAGTCGATCAGACCCGCTGCAGGGTATACCAGCATGGAGGTACCTACGATAACCAAAGCATCGGCTTTTTCTACTGCTTCAATGGCTTCCTTCATTTTGGGTACAGCTTCTCCAAACCAAACAATAAAAGGTCGCAACTGACTTCCTTTTTCACAGGTATCTCCCAATTTCAGCTCCCAACCATTTATATCGTAAATTAGGTTTGGATCCTTCGTACTCTGTGATTTAAAAAGTTCTCCATGCAAATGAATTACTTTGGAAGAACCTGAGAGTTCATGAAGATTGTCCACATTTTGAGTGATTATTGTGACATCATGGCTTTTTTCCAACTCGGCTAATTTCAGGTGCGCTTGATTGGGTTTAGCCTTAAGGCATGCTTGTCTTCTTGCATTATAAAATTCCAGTACTTTTGCTTTATTATTATTCCACCCCTCAGGTGAAGCTACCTCCATAATATCATGACCTTCCCAAAGGCCATTATCATCTCGGAAAGTCCTTAACCCACTTTCTGCTGAAATACCTGCTCCTGTTAATACTACAATATTTTTCATTGGCATTAATTTTTTAATATAGTACCTGGACCTCCACCTTCCTGTCTTGAGGGCGAGAAGTTTTGTGGCTTCCTCGTATTAATTGCGCACCGGGTTGTCGGGTTATTCTTTCAGAAGCAAGACCAAGTTGATTGGTTAGTATTTCCTCTACCGCCATCGCTCGCTTTTCAATCAAGATCATATTGTAAGCCATGGCCCCTGTATTGTCAGCATAGGCTTTAATCAATAATTTTGCGTTAGGAAATAGATCTAGCATTTGCTTTAAAGGGAGAAGTTTTAATACCTCTTCTTCTGATATTTTACTTTCATTGTTTTCAAAAAACACCTCTGCATAAAGACCATTTTTTATTAAATCAACTTTACCTTTGCCTGAATTATACCCTTGTAGGTTCATTCCCTGAATAGATGGCCCCGGTTCAAATTTGTATTTTTGCACGGCTATATTTTGTCTTGAGGTAGCTTTGATTCCGGGGCTTAAGGATGATGTTTTTACACTATCAAAGGGTACATACCTGCTGCTGTCAACTATTAAAGTTGAGTCAATACCCATAGGTTTGTTAGCGTTAGCCGGTTGGTTGACATAAGTTGAAGAACGACTGTAATAAGGGAGAAAATAGGGGAAACTGGAATTGGTGACCTGCCCATCTGAAGCACCTAGGATTAACTTTTCATTCTTTTGAGGGATATTTTGTTCAGCAGGATAATTGCCATAATAAGGGTTATAATAGGTCTGTTCATAGGGGGGATTTTCAAATCTTGAATCATTTATTCTATATGGATATTGCCAAACCATTACCCTATTTGCTCTTTGATTTGCTTCATACCTTTCGGAATTTTCTAAGGTGAAGTTTCCTATAGAATCCAATTCCATTAATGCAGGAGTTTCCTGGCTGCTGTAAACATTAGGTAAGGCATTTTCCTCCGGAGAAGCCTGCTTTTCATTAATCCTGCTAGAGTGATTAATCCTTAACTCTGATATTGCTGAATTTTTTGATGAATCCACTTCAATATATTCATCATTTATGGGGTATTCTGACCGGATATGGGTAAAAGATGGACTAATGGCGTTTGCCCTGAATGCATTTTTTGAAGGTGAAAAACTTATTTTCAGGCCAAATTGGTGATTGAAAAACCAATCCTTATTTGACTGAATATCTCCTCTGATGTTGCTGTTAGCATTGCTCAGGTCTATGCCCGGATAGGCAGCATACGTTTGAAATTCATCAAGAAAGGTAGTAATCGAAGATCCATCAACATCATCAATAAAATCTGTGTTGGTTCTTTTTACGTCAGATTGGAAATAAACTTCAATTTGCTTGGATAATTTTATTCTAAAGCCAACCCCTGCCCCTATATAATAAGTGTTTTCATCATAGCCATTATTACTCGAAGCTTTAAGTTTAGTCAAATCTGTCTCGAAGTTCCCATCAGTAATCAGAAGGTTTTGTGTATAATCGTATTGGTTTCCCTCTGCATCCAATAAATCTCCTTTAGGGCTGAATTGTAACCACCCACCATGTATAGAAAGGTAAGGGGCAACTAGGGCATTTTCTCTTAAAATTTTCCCATTGTCAGTTCTGAATGTAAAGCCCAAACCAATGTCTCTAACGCTTGTTTCAAAATTTAATGACCTATGGAAGTTTGGAAAATCAATTTTCAAGACATCATTCTTATCAAGGTAGCGATCACTCATGGATAAAATATATTGTCCACCATTGAGAAGCAGTCCAAAACTCGAATTTAATCTTCGTTCGATTGATAAAGAAATAGAAGGAGATTGGTTATAATTCTTATTGTATGAATAAGCTTCTCCCATAGCCTTCCAATCGGGAAAGTTGCCATATCTGTAATGACTGAGATCTCCGTAATAATTGGAATAGCCAATACCAGCTCCAATGCGGAATTTATAGGGGTTCAATTGACCTAGTAGATCAGCTGATTGATATAGTAACAAGCATGATAAAATCAATATGGTTTTAAACATAACATTTTAGCGTTTTAGCCCTAACCAGATATGAAATTCTGCGCTGAAACCTACAAATGGATACAAGGTAACATCCTCGAATTTATTATTGATTTCTGTAGAAGTTAATACAGCCCCTGCATTAAACCGTAATATTCTAAAAAGACTATACCCAAGGCCAATATAACTTGGCCTACCAATAAGGGGGCCGCTGATTTCTGTTTGGCTGGCGTTGGTCATGTTGGAAAAGAACACCCCTGTAGAAATCGATGCATTGCCTAGAATTTTAGTAAAGTTTTTGTTACCAAGTGGCATCGATATTCCTGCAAAAGCAGAAGTACCATAATCAAGATCATTGAAACCTCCTCCAAAGTAAGTTCCCGCATAACCAATGTTGATAGGTAAATAGTTAGGTTTTTTCTCTGTTGGGTAGTTGTTAATTTCACGGATGTCTACCAGCATCAGTAGATTTGACCGAAGGTATTGATTGGTTTCAGCTTTTGTAAGATCAATTAACTGGTCGATAACTTGCTTGGCATAATAGGCATTATCGGTGCCTTTTGTATCCACACTTTTCTTCAATAAATTAAATTTTGAATCTTTTAATTTTATTCCATGAATTTGTTCTATTTTTTGCTTTACAACATCACTAAAACCACTAAATCCCTGGTCTAGTTGGTGTGAATAATTGCTCAGCCCTTGTATGACTATTTCATTCAATTGCACCAACATGGCTTTTTGACTGACCAAGGCTTTAATTTCCTTTTTGTTAACCACAAAGTTAGCATTAAGATAGGTTTCCAAATTTTCATGTATGGCTTCTTTTACAGCCTTCATTTCAGTGGTGTCCGTGGAATTAAAGTAGTAAAATTTAAGGGTATAAGTATCATTGCTTCGAAGGGGATAGGCAACGTATATTTCAAAATCAGATGGATTACTTAGGTAGGCAGCTTTCCAAGTATAAGTTTCTGCTGAATTCTCTTTTTTATTTGTCTTGAATATTTTCACTTCAACCCTTCTTATACCTGAAGGGATAAGACCTTGAATTAAGAATCTTTCTTCAGAAGGAAGGGGCAGACCGGCGTTAATCTGATTTTTCTCGGGGGAAAAGCTCACCGATTTTATTTGACTAAAAACCTCCATAGGAATTGTCAAAATTAAACAAAGGATAAATAAATTTTTCATCATATTTTTAAACGATATAGGGCCAATGTAGATAATTGTTTTATTATTTTGCTTTTTGTGCAATAATATTTTTTTAAAACAGTTATATAAGGTTAATCTATAATCATGCCAGATTTTCGCTTACTATTTAGTTATAAGGGATGGCTAACAAAAACTCCCATATGCGATTCAGCTTCTAGAGGGGACTACAAGTGCTAAATGAATCGTCTCTTTGGTGACGAATTTGATGGAAAGGTATATCAAGGTTAAACCGGATTCAAGCATTTAAATTAACCAGGTGTTCTTTATTAAATAAGGACCCTAAAAAATGTCACGGGATGCCCTTGGAGACCGAAATAAGTAACAGTGTATTTTGCTTTTTTCGGCAGAGGAAATGGATTATATAATGATATAGCATAAAAAAAAGAGAGGCTTTTTAAAACCTCTCTCTCTAATTGATTATAAAAAAATTACGCTATCGCGTTGTGATTTGCTTATAAGGCTTTGATTCGGATATTTTTAAAATACAAAATATCACCATGTCCCAAGAAACCTATATGTCCCTTTTTGTTGGAAAGTCCCGGATGTTCTCTTTTGTCTAAGGTGCCATTTTCACGTGCATCGGAAATGTTCACATCCAAAGTTTTGGTGCCATTTAAAATCACCTGAATTCTGTCTCCTTTAACAATCACTTCCTGATAATTCCATTCTCCTACAGGTTTTAGGTGCCCTTTTTTAGCAGCACTTACCCCATACAATGAGCCGTGGTACTGATAAGGTTTAAGTTTGCTGTATATTTCAGCAGTATCATCAAGAATTTGAAGCTCCATGCCGGCATAGGCTGCATCACCTTTAAGGGGAGACCTGATACCTAAACCATTGTTTGCTCCAGGAGTCAATTTAAATTCAAACCTAAATTCAAAATCTTCAAATTCATCTTTTGTCATTAAATTTCCACTTCCTCCTCTTCCGGGATTGATGGCCAAAACTCCATTTTCTATAAAATAATCAGTTTTGTTACCTGTCCATTTTTCTAAATCTGAGCCGTCGAATAGAACTTCAAACCCCTCATTCTTTTCTTGCTCGCTAAGTTCAAATTTTGGAGCTCCAATTAATTCTTTAATGTAAATATCTCTGTAGGCAACATAAGTGCCATGTGCTTGCAATTCTATTTGGCCGGTTGTGAAAATAGGCATTGATCTATCCCAGAAATTTTCTAAGGTAACATCGTCTACTACCAACTCGCCATTCAAATAGACGGTAACTTTTTCACCTTTCATAATGATATGAAAAGTATTCCATTCTCCTACCGGATTGTCAGCTACCTTAAGAGGCTTGCTAGGATTCTTTTTATTATTGTACAAACCTCCTGATCCTACTTCAGCCCCCACATTGGTTCTTGCTATATCCCATATCTGAACTTGTGGCGTGCCTCTCAAATAGATGCCTGCATCTCCATCAGGTGTGATTTTCCAATCTACCAACATTTCAAAATCCCCAAATTCTTTTACAGCTGCGATGTTTTGACCTTTACCGGTAAAAACCAATAAACCGTCCTGAGCTACCCAGCCTTCTTTCATGATTTCGTCAGCTTTGGCTTGTTCCTTTTTTAAGGTTCTTTCGCTCATTTCAGCCCTTTTGATAGGATTGCTAAAGACTCCCTTCCATCCTTCTAAATTTTCCTCATTGAATAGGCTATAGAAACCCTCGGTTTTAGGCATCTCATCTAAGAACTTTTTTAATGAGGTTTTATAATACTGGCTATCCTGACCACTGATTACTTCTATGGTGCGTTCAACGATTGATCTAACCTTTGTTCCATATAGATTGTCATTGTTCAAGACAATTTTCATAACGGCTCTGGCAGCGGTTTGCTGGTAAGCAGGTGTTTCCTGATATTTTCCTGCAACGAGCAACGCCTGAAAAGTAGGGTAATTTCCAAGTTGTCTCAATATAGCCTGTACATTGTCTTGGCTTTTTGCCAGTGCCAATGCATCCCTTAACATCAATACCTTTTGTTCATTGGCTCCTTCCGTTGAAGGGACTAATCTGATGAAGCCTGATAAGGCATCATCCATCATTTTGTCTGTACTTGCATTTCTGGCAATATGCAATAAAGGAACAGTTGCTGCCGGATCTTCTGATTGGTTTAATGCACCAACGACTGCTTGTTTTTGTTTTACATTCCCGGTCTCATAAATGTCCTGTAGCTTACTCAAGGCTTCAGTGCCTCCCGTTTTAGCCAATACTTTATATATATATTCTTGTTTGTCTAAAAGCAAAGTCGGCAACAAGTCCATTGCCCATTTTGTCTCGGCACTTAGGTCTCTTTTTTGAGCATTTGCCACAATAATAGCTTCCTGGATTTTCTCCAAGTCATCTGAATTGCTTTCTGTTTTTAGCAAGCTAACCAATTGGCTTAGGTCATTTGGTGTAGCCATAGATGCAAGCGCTGTTAGCGCAGCTGATTTGACATTTGAATTGCCGCTTGAAACAGCTCCGAAGACAACGTCAATTTGATCTTCTGCAGCCCTTGAAGCCAATAGCCCTAGCAATTTTACTTTAAGCACATCGTCAGCATCCGAAACTCTTTTGGCTATTTCAGTCGTGACATTGTCACCTTTCATTGACTGCAAAGCAGCTATCAATTGGGCTTGATCTGATTCATCAGCAGTTGCCAAAAGATCAAGTATTTGAGTTAAAGCCAAATTGTCTCCGGCAGTAACAACAGCGGCAATGGCAGTTTGACGAATTTTTTCATTTGAGTTTGAGAGGTAGGGCAAAATTACCTCTGCAACCGCTTTGTTATTGATTTTACCCATTCTTTGAAGAATGGCTGCAATACTTTCATCAGAAGCTTTGCTCAAAGCTTTTTTCCAATCATCCAATTCTTCGATCAACTGGTCGTTGTTTAGGTATTGTAAGGCGGTACCCCTGTATCTAAACTCATCTGACTGAGCAGCTTTGATGATTCTTTTATTCGATTTGAGTGGGTCAAATTTCACTAGCAAATCCAATGCTCCGGCCTTAGTATGATAATGTTCAGTTACATTGGTAGACTTATCAAGCTTTTTGGCCAGTTTAAGCGCCAGCTTTTGATTGCCTGCTTCTCCTAAATTGTCAATATACCTTAAATATTGGGCTGCAGCATTGGTAGATTCAAATGTGAAACCTGCCTCTTTAGCCGCCGCATACAAGAGGTCAGCACTAGCAGGAGAAGCGATGCTAGCCAAAGCGTAGATAGCTACCCTTCTAAGTTCAGGTTGGTTGCTATTGACGTAGGGAGCAATAATTTCGGAAGCTTGAATGGCACCAATATCACCTAATGCTTCAATAAAATTCGCCTTTTGTGCATCAACTGTAGATGCTTCTAACGCAGCAATCAATGCTGCTGCTGCCCCAGTGGAACCAACGTTTGCCAGAACTCTGGAGGCAGTTCCAGAAAGTCTGTCATCGGTCAAATAAGGTTCAATATTAGCTACATTTTCATCTTTGGCAATGAACTTTGTTTGCTTCAAAACAAAATTTTGTGCTTCTGGGTCATCCAATTGGTTAATGGCAGCAATATAAGCGGCTACAGCCATATTGGCTAAGTCTTCCTTACCATCTTTGCTTGCATAAAAAGCAAATCCCGCCAAGGCATATTCTATTTTTTCATTGTTTACGCCCGGTTTTTGCATTAAGGCCATTTCGGTAATGCCATTGGCGCCAAGTGCTTCCATTTGTTTCATGGCAGCTTCTAAATTACCGGCATTTTCAGCAGGAAACCGGTTCAGTAAATCTGCAATTTTTGTAGCGGTGGTTCTTCCCGCATCGAGTTGATTTTGCGCTTGACTTATAAAGACTTGGCCTATTAAAAGACAAAGAACAAAAGTCATTTTCTTTATAAAATATTTTTCCATAATTCTGGGTATTCCTTTAATGTTTTAATTAAATGGTATAGGGTGCTCTCATGGGCTGATCTATAAGTCTATTTGCCCCTTCATCATTAATAAACGCTAATTTCACAGGGTCAAAATGTAAATCTCTATTCAGCCTCAAAGCTGCCAATCCCATATTTACAAGGGTACAAGAACGGAACCCATTTTGCTCGTTCAAGGCAAATTTCTTTCTGTTTTTAACTGCATCGACAAAGTCTGTCACTTGTGGGGCAGGTTCTGGGAATTGAGCCAGTTTTCTTTCAAGATTGGGTATGTCAGATTTAAATCCTCTATATAAATTCCCTTCAGGCCCCTCGATATAAGGTGCCTCAGTGGTCCCTTCCCCATCCAATATTATTTGGCAACCATCTTCATAGGTATAAGTGATCTTTCTCCAGGTACCTACGGCTTCCGGATGCTGTTGTGGAGCGTCAACTTCCACTTTTACCGGGCTTGTTTCATCCTTACCCAAGAAATATTGTACCGGATCCAGGTAATGCTGTCCCATGTCTCCTAGTCCACCTCCATCGTAATCCCAATAACCTCTAAAAGTACCATGCGTTCTGTGTTCATTGTATGGTTTGTAAGGCGCAGGGCCCAGCCACCTGTCATAATCCAATTCCTTAGGTATTGGCATTTCCTTTAAGCCGGTTTTTCCTACCCAGTAAAATTTCCAGTCAAAACCGGTTAGTTTACCCACAGTTACTTTTAAAGGCCAACCCAGCATTCCTGAGTCTACCAATTTCTTTATATTTTTAACCTCAGTATTCATTCCGTAGAAATTGCTATCGAAGCGAAACCAAGTATTTAACCTAAATACATTTCCATGTTGCTTGACGGCTTCCATGACTTTTTTTCCTTCACCAATAGTTCTGGTCATTGGTTTCTCACACCATATATCTTTCCCTTCCCTTGCAGCATCTGCAGCCATGATACCATGCCAATGTGGAGGAGTGGCAATGTGGACTATGTCCACTTCAGGGAGTTGAATCAGGTCCCTATAATCAGCAAAAGTTTTGACAGTTTTACCTAAAGTTTCTTGAGCAATACCTATGTGGCGGGTGTCCACATCACAAATTGCAACAGTCTTGGTTCCGGCATAATCAAAATGTCCTCTCCCCATACCGCCTACACCAATGATGCCTTTCGTCAAATGATCACTTGGGGCCAGGTGTCCTTTTCCCAAAACGTGTCGGGGTACAATACTTATACCTCCTAGCGCCAAAAGGCTACCTTTTAGGAAGCTCCTTCTGGAATTTTTTAAGTTACTGCTCATATCTTTTTAAAATTTTTCTGAACTAATGATCCGTGAATATATTTCCTTGTAAAAGGATAAACAAGTAAAAATGGATTTAGGGTAAAATTTTTCTGTGAAAATATATGTCAAAATCAATTTGGAATGGTTTTGGTTATAATTTACATATAATTAAACAAAAAAGACTAAGATGAAAAATACAAAAGGAGGCAGAAAAGAAGAAGATTTTCAGGACAATAGCTTTCTTGATGCTCAGGAAGAGGCTCAAGATGGAAAGGCCAAAAAAAAATCATCGGAAGAGAAAGATTTAGAGCAGTCCAGTAAAGCTGCCAAGGATGCTTTGAGAAGAGCAAAAAATGCGGACAAAGATGTAACGATCGAAAGTGAAAAATACAGGAGAGAAAAAAGTGAAAACAATGAGTAAAAAGGATAATAAAATGAAAAGGATTAAAAATGAAGCGCAGTATGAAGCGCTCAGAGATCAAGGATACAGTAAGGAAAAATCAGCTAGAATTGCCAATTCTCCAGATACAAAGACTGGAAAGAAAGGGGGTAAAGCTGCTCCATACGAAGAATGGACCAGAGAGGAACTCTATCAGAAAACAAAAGAGATTGGCATGGAGGGTGTAAGTCAATTGAATAAAAAAGAGTTGATCGAAAAATTAAGGAATCACTAAACCGGAATAAACCTTAGTTTAGTGATTAATTAAAGTTAAATCTCAGTAATATTGGAGAGGTGGCTTTAACTTGAATGGTGCTTTTTATTGATCCCTTCTATTTTTTTTAGCCCTTCTCCAAAAGAAAAACAAGATAAGTACTACTATTGGTAATATAATAAAGATTACCAAATCACTGGTCTTTGACGGGTCCACAGGATCTGTCGGTTTGGGGAGTCCCTTTTGTATTTGGGCCAAGAGGGGAAAAGGAATGAGCGCAATAAAAGTTAAGGCTAATCGCTGAAGGAAATTATCATTAGCTTTCACCTTGTAGTTATCTATAATTCTTAGAAATAAATTTTTCATTTTATACATGTTTTTATAATGATTATTTGTTTCAAATGCGTCAAACTACTTTAAGTTTTACTAGCTGGAGAATAAATAATGGCAATTTAAATGGTTGTAATACGGCTAGGGAAAATACAATTTAAGTTTAATCCCTCTTGAAACATTCCATAGAACCACTTCCCCTAAAAATTCGCAAATACCATAATGTAAAACATCTGTCTATCTACAACTGATTTTTAAGTAGGTTGCACTACTTCTATAACCAACAAATAATAGGCCAACTGTAAAAAGGTATAATAGATTAATCCTAATAACCGGTCTTAAATGGTAAAAATTTTTGAAAGCTTAAAACATAAAAAAAGAGGCAGATACTTATCTGCCTCTATCATTGATTATTTTTTAGCTTTCTTTTTTGCCGGAGCTTTTTTTGCGGCCGTCTTTTTTGGTTTGGCCTTTTTAGCATCCCCCTGTGTTTCGATAAGTTTCATGACTTCTTCGTATGTCAAAGATTCTGCCTCTTTGTCTTTAGGGATCTTAAAGTTGCTTTTGCCCATCTTGATATAGGGGCCCCACCTACCATTGAGTACCTGAATTTCAGGGTTTTCATCAAAGGATTTAATATGCTTTTTGGCATCTGCCTCCCTTTTGTCTTTAATTAACTGAATGGCTTCATCCAAAGTAACTGAAAGAGGATCGTATTCTTTGCCTAAAGAAACAAATTTACTATCATGCCTGATATAAGGACCAAAGCGACCAATGGCAGCGACCACTTTTTTATCTTCAAAAGTACCTAAATCTCTTGGAAGCTTAAACAACTCTAAAGCATCTTCTAAGGTAATGCTTTCGATAAACTGTCCCTTACGAAGGCTAGCAAATCGTTTGTCTTCATCTTCTGCATCCCCAATCTGAACGAGTGGGCCAAATTTTCCAAGTCTTGCAATTACTACTTTGCCTGATTTGGGGTCAATTCCTAACTCTTTGCTTGAGTTAACATCAGTTCGCTTGATGTTTTCTGTAAGCTCAACCTTTGAATGGAAGTTTCCATAAAAATTTTGAATCATCTCTTCCCAAGGTTGATCACCTTGAGCAATATGGTCAAACTCCTTTTCGACTTTTGCTGTAAAAGAAAAGTCAATCACATTTGGAAAATGCTCCACTAGAAAATCATTGACCACCATGGCAATATTTGTAGGAAACAATTTGTTCTTTTCCGTTCCTGTGGTTTCTGTTTTTTCTGCTTCTTTGAATTGACCATCACCTATGGTCATTTCAATGTATTTTCTTTGAACACCATCTCTGGATTCCTTCACCACATAATTTCTTTTCTGCACTGTAGAAATTGTAGGTGCATAGGTAGAAGGCCTTCCTATGCCCATCTCCTCTAATTTTTTTACTAGGGATGCTTCTGTATACCTCGCCGGTGGACGAGTGAAAGACTGGCGCCCTTTCATTTCGATTAGCTGTAAAACTTGTCCTACTGTCAGTGGAGGTAATAATCCTTTTCCTGTTGTTTCTTCTTCCTCCTCATCATCAGTGCTTTCAAGGTAGACCTTTAAGAATCCTTGAAATTTAATTACTTCTCCACTTGCACTTAATGTTTGGTCTACATTTGATATGGCTATGCTAACATTTGTTTTTTCAAGTTGTGCATCTGCCATTTGAGAAGCAATGGATCGCTTCCAAATCAATTCATACAAGCGCTGCTCATTCCTGTCCTTACCGGCATCATGTTCGGCAAAAGAAGTAGGCCTAATGGCTTCGTGGGCTTCTTGTGCCCCTTCAGATTTTGATTTAAATTTTCTCTTTTTATGATATTCATCCCCATAAGCCGACTTTATCTCTTTTTCTGCATCCTTTAATGCATCATCAGATAAATTAAGGCTATCCGTCCTCATGTAGGTAATTTTACCTGACTCATATAGCTTCTGGGCAATATTCATTGTCTGGGCCACAGAGAAATATAACTTCCTACTGGCTTCCTGTTGCAATGTTGAGGTTGTAAAGGGGGGTGCCGGACTTTTCTTTGCCGGTTTCGTTTCGAGAGATTTTATAGAAAAGTCAGCTTCTAAGCATTTTTTCAAAAATTCCTCTGCCTCTTCCTTGCTCTGGAATTTCTTTGGCAATTCTGCCTGCAGGGTTTTACCTTCTACATCGAAAAGGGCTGTTATTTTAAAAGATACCGTAGGTTTAAATTTATCAATCTCCCGCTCCCTGTCCACAATGAAACGAACGGCTACAGATTGTACCCTACCTGCGGAAAGCCCTGCTTTTATTTTTTTCCATAGTACCGGAGAAAGCTCAAAACCAACAAGTCGGTCGAGAATTCTTCTTGCCTGCTGTGCATTTACCAAATCATAATCGATGCTTCTTGGACTTTCTAAAGCCTTGGTAATGGCAGATTTGGTGATTTCCCTGAAAACGATCCTTTTTGTATTTTCATCTTTTAATTTAAGTACCTCTTTTAAATGCCAAGAAATAGCTTCTCCTTCACGGTCATCATCACTTGCTAGGTATACAGTGTCTGCACCCTTTACTAATTTTTTAAGTTCTTTAATTACTTCCTTTTTGTCCGAAGTTACCTCATAGGTAGGTTGGAACTTGTTTTTGATATCTATGGCATTTTCACCCTTAGGGAGATCTCTTACATGCCCGTAGCTGGAGGTGACTTTAAAGTCTTTCCCTAGGTAACCTTCTATTGTCTTGGCCTTTGCAGGAGACTCCACTATGACTAAATTCTTTGGCATGGTTAATTTCTTTAAAGATAAAAATAAATGGAACCAGGTTAATTCCCATAATTCAAGTCCTAAAAATAGATGTCATATTATTCTCTTCCAAATATTCATTCAAAGCAATTTTTATTGCCGACAAAATTTCCACATATTTATTTTTCATTTTGAAGTTTAAATAAAGGACATGGCTAAGGAATTATTGTTGGTGCGACATGGGATTACAGAGGCTCCCGGTTTTGATAAAAATGACCTTAAAAGGGATCTAATAAAGCCCGGAATTGATCAATTGGAAAGGTTAGCCAAGCTTTTGAATTCAAATGGACAAATTTGTGACCATATGGCCCATAGCCCCGCAAATAGGTGTAGGCAAACTGCGCAAATTCTTTCATCACAACTTGAAGTAAGGAAGTCCTCAGTGGTTATGGATATATATCAGGCCGGACATGGAGAGTTGCTCCAAGTTTTAAATAACTTCGAAAATGAAGATACCCATGTAATGATGGTGGGACATAATCCGGGTGTAAGTCATTTTGCAGCTTTTCTTACAGGTGAAGACCATTTGCTTTTTTCACCGGGAATGATGGTTCGAATTGCCTTCTATGTGGAAGAGTGGGAGCATATTTCTAAAAATAGTGGCGTACTTATAGAAATTCTGCAATAAAGAATGCTTATGATTTTTATCAATAACCCAAAAGTGAAAGAGAATGTCAGCATCAGAAAAATTATCCCAAATCTCTAAATTTGATCCCAATGGCGTAGGTGTCAACACAAAGCTATTTGGATTACCCTTTACAGTAGATATGGCGGAGATGGTGATTCTTCCTGTGCCATGGGAGGTGACCGTAACTTATAGAGAAGGCACTATCAATGGGCCCGAAGCAATTCTCAAGGCTTCCACCCAAGTAGACCTTTTTCAAGAAGATATTATTGATGCGTGGAAAATGGGAATTACCATGCTACCCATAAAGGATCTGCTTAAATCCCAAGGTGTGCAACAACGAAGCATTGCCAATGCTTATGATCAATGGCTTGAGGCAGGTGAACCTGAAACGGTAAGGAATCTTTATGAAAAAAGCCCTGAAAGAATCAATGCAGCATGCGAGAAAATGAACGATTGGGTTTATCAGCATGCAAAATTGTACATTGAACAGGGGAAAATAATCGGATTGCTAGGAGGTGACCATAGTACGCCTCTTGGCTTAATTCGAGCAATGGCAGAAAAGCATTCCTCTTTTGGTATTCTCCAAATTGATGCCCATGCAGATTTACGCCCGGCTTATAAAGGCCTTGAATACTCCCATGCATCCATTGCCCATAATTTTATGAAAATTCCGGAAGTGAAACACCTGGTCCAAGTGGGGGTGAGAGACTTATGTGAGCAGGAATGGGCCTACATTCAATCTGAAAAAAAGATCTCATTGTATACTGACGACCAACTCAAAGAAGAGCAGTATCTGGGAGTAAACTGGAGTGAGATTTGTAAACGGATTATTGCAGATCTACCGGAAAAGGTGTACTTGACAATTGATATTGATGGCCTTTTACCCCATCTATGTCCCAATACAGGTACTCCTGTTCCGGGGGGATTGGATTATCAGCAATTGATGTTTCTAATTAAAATGCTGGTCAAATCGGGAAGGCAGATTATCGGTTTTGATTTAGTAGAAGTAGCCCCCGGGGAAAGTGGAGATGAATGGGATGCCATTGTTGGAGCCAGAATTTTGTATAGGGTTGCCAATTTGGTAGGGCTTTCACAGGGGAAATTATCTTGGTGCTAATAATATTATATATAAGTTTGAAGACATCATTTAGGGGATTTGAAAGTAGATTTTATACGATTTCTGCTCATCCTATCAAGAATTCTTTGGTTTGACCCCATCTTAATTTATCGGTTGAAAGTGGATCATTGGTTCCTATAAAGACACAAGGCTTGGCAATTGAATTTCTCATGAAGAAGTTACTTTCTATTTATCGTATGATTTTGCTAGCCATTCGTGGCAGCGAACAGGATTTTACCAAATTGCCCATTAAAACCGGTATTTTTCTTTTGGCAATTCCCATGATCTTGGAAATGGTCATGGAATCCCTTTTCGCGGTAGTTGATATATTTTTTGTGGGCAAGCTTGGGGAACATGCCGTTGCCACTGTGGGGCTTACAGAAGCCGTGTTGACCTTGATCTACTCTTTGGGAGTAGGCATAAGCATGGCCGGTACGGCTTTGGTGGCACGGAGATTTGGTGAGAAAAAATTCAAGCAAGCAGGGACCTTGGCTTTTCAATTGTTACTGGTGGGCATTTTGGTCTCCCTGGCCCTGGGAATTGCCGGATTCTTATATGCCGGCAAAATTTTGCAGTTGATGGGGGCAGAGATGGAAGTTTTGGAAACAGGAACCTCTTATACCAAGGTGATTTTCGCAGGGAACACTGCCGTGATGTTACTGTTTCTGATCAATGGTGTTTTCCGTGGAGCAGGGTCAGCTCATTTGGCTATGCGTGCTTTGTGGATTTCCAATGGGTTAAATATTTTCTTGGACCCTCTGCTGATTTTTGGCTTAGGACCTTTAGAAGGCTTGGGTTTAACTGGTGCAGCTTGGGCCACCACAATTGGAAGAAGTTTAGGTGTAGTATACCAATTGTACCACCTTTTCAATGGGAAGCATCGCTTGGTGATTAGGGCTGACAACCTGATGGTGCGTTGGGAAACCCTTAAAAAGATCATTCAAATTTCACTGGGGGGTATGGGGCAATTTTTGGTTGACTCTGCTGCTTGGATAGTACTTACCCGTATAGCGTCAGAATTTGGCAGTGCAGCTGTGGCCGGGTATACCATTGCTTTTAGAATACTGCTTTTCAGTCTTATGCCTGCCTGGGGTTTGTCTGCTGCCGCAGCCACCCTTGTTGGTCAAAATCTAGGGGCAGGAAAAGCGTTCAGAGCGGAAATAGCTACTTATCTTACGGCCAGGTACAATTTTATTTTTCTTGCCTCCGTCACCCTGTTTTATTTGCTTTTTGCAGATTATTTGGCTGGAATTTTTTCGCAAGATGCTGCTGTAAGATCCATTGCAGCTGTTGGGTTAAAAGTAACCGTATTGGGTTATGTGTTTTATGCTGTTGGTATGGTGATGGTTCAAGCTTTTAATGGGGCTGGAGATACCAAGACTCCGGCCTATATCAACGTGGGTGTGTTTTGGTTACTGGAAATTCCCTTAGCCTATTATTTAGCAATTGTACTTGATCTCAATACTATGGGGATTTTTATAACCATTGCCTTTTGTCATTCTTTGCATGCCATGATTGCTCTCTGGTTTTTCAGAAAAGGCTATTGGAAATTTGTTAAAACCTAAAACCATAAAATGGAATTAAGGCCAATCGCAACAAAAAAAGCTACCGGCTTTCTAAATACCGGTAGCTAGGGAAAATAGGTTTTGATAAGGTAGAATGTGTCCGTTTGAGCTTTACCTTATTTCTTTATCAAATTTATCAAATATATATCTACAGGAGGGTATTCAAATGTAATCATTAAGGGTATGAAATGTAGTCAAATCCTTCTAGAGGCCTATTTCTTAAGGATAGGTAAAGTTTATACATATAAAATAGTGTCCCTATTCAACATTGACCAAAGGGTGCAGGCAACAATATATTAGCCTTTATTTCTTTAACCTGTATTTTGAAATAAGATTTCTCCGTCCTGATAAAAGTTAGGAGTGAAGTCTGTACGGTGTTAAAGGGAAGGATTGAAATCTCTTGGAGAATCAGGCTTCTTGGGAATTTTAGCCTAGCACCGCTATGATGAAATTGAAAGCAATAAAGAAGTGGCTGATTTTACAGCAATTCTAGCACGTAATAGATTGTCTATTGTATTTTTCGGGTTTAATAGACAGTAGTGAGGATTACCAGACTGTCCACTTCTGATAAGTTCAATACCAAATCTTTTGCAGGATTCAGTAAAAGTTCTTTCCCATGGGCTCTTTCTATAAATATCCCCAAAGCTGTTTCACCATGGGACTCTGCTTGGGCTTCTAATTCAAAAAAAGTAGCAGTGGATCCATTCATGGCATATTCTTCTATCTTTCGAAAGATCATTTCCGGACCCCCAACAGTGAAAAGTTCATTGTATATGCTATAAAGTTCCCTTTGCATAGCAATGCCGGCCAATAGGTGACTTAATACCATCGGACTAATAATCACTTCACTCTGAAATGGCTTTAACAAGGATTCGTTGCTTGGATCAGCCAATTCCAATAATATAGATGGGGTCTTGTTCGAATTTTCTAAAATCTCTTCTATAAGGACAAAGCCTACCATTGTTCTAGCATCCGCCTCTTCTTCCTCCTCCATCCTGTCGCTACTTAACATTAGAATATGATCAAAAGTTGTGACTTCAATCCTTTTTATGACAGACTCCCTTACATAATCTGCTACAATATGATCGATAACAATTCTTTCGGGGATTTCATTGAAAATCCCAAAATCTTTCGTCCTCTCTTGAAGTGGTTTTAAAGAAACTAGCCTTATAAAATAAGATTCATCTTCATAAGTTGTTAGTTCTTTAATTAGAGAAGGTACGTGTTCATTCCAACCCAAAATTAGAATACGATTTACTTCACCTTGTTCCTCAACTTGCAAAGGATTTTTATTGGAAAATTCTAGGATATCATTTTCCAAAATCTCTAAATCCGCTTCTAAATCCGAATATTTTCTTGAGATAAAAATTAATTGATCCCCGGATTCAATTTTTTGCTTTCTATCCGGGTTCAATAAAGGGATGTATTTTCCCTTTTCTTCTTTCACGATACCTACAACTATCGCGCTTGAAAAGGCTTTCTTTACAGCCCCAAATGAGAAATCAATAGCTTCGGGAAACTCCTTAGTAAAAATATTGTTTTTTGTCAATTGGGCCAATAGCTCATTATATACTTGAGAAAGTCCCGGGTGACGAATGTTTTGTGCCATCAATCGACTGATGATCGCATTACTTCCTATAATTTCTAATGGGCCATTATAAGACCTGTAAGCAGCATTGATTTTATTGTCATCTTGGATTTCTGCCACCACATAGGGAAGGTTGGTAATATTAAATTTTCTAGCTTCAGCATTTAATGAAAGTAAACATTTAATGGTTTCAATGTCTGGATTAATCAGTTCTTTTCTGTCATAGGCCAAACTGGGAATTATGATGACAGAGGCATTCAAAGCATCTACTCTCCGCAAATGTTCTCTGTCTATGGCCATTCCTGTCCTTAAAATTATTTCATGTGCCTTTCGGCCTATCATGGGGTTGTCCTTTAATTCCTGCATTTGAAAAGGACTCACCTCCTCAGAAAGAATGATCAGTTGTAACTTTTTAATATTTAATTTTTCGAAAAGCCTTTTTAGGTTGCCTGCAGATTGGAAAATTTCTGCTGCTATATGAATTGTACGATTGGACCAGCCCAAAATAACCATGTGATTATTGGCTGTTACAGGGGTTAGCCCTTGTTCTAAATGCCTGATTTTTCGGTTCATCCATGTGGTAATAATCGCTACCAAGGAACCTAAAAAAATTACGTAGCCCGCAAGGGTTAATAGGGTTGAAATAAAACGGCGCCAATTACCTTGATCGTCTCCCAAATAGCCGGGATCAGTGAGCCTCAAGAAAGCCCACCAAATGGCTTCTCCCAAGGTTTGGCTGGGGCTATTGGTCGGAACTACCAGCAAACCTCCAATAATTGATATCATGCCTATCAAAGCAGCTACGACCAATAATTGGTATTGGGCACCCTTCACCAACTGCCTTTCCAGGGTAAATAAAATTTTTCTCCGAATTCTAGGTCTTTTTAATCGCATAAACTACTTGGAAAAGGAATCTTTATAGACGCCAATATAGATATTATGTTAGAATAAACGTTAAAGATTCCTATTGCATACAGTAGCCTTTTATATTTTCGGAACTGATTTCAGCACCTAATAAAGGTTTATTGAATATTTCCGGATTAAGGCCTTAAAAAATCTCAAAACATGCTATAACGATTTCCCTAGGAGGTGAAAAACCTTCACCTATACCAAATTAGGACTTGCTGAAGTTATAAAATAAATCTAGGCCACAACCAAGTATTAAGCACTGCTATCAATTAAGAATAACTCGGATAGAGCGTGGATTGGACATGAAAAAGCCGAAATAGTTTGGGCTATTTCGGCTGTTGATTACCTTCAATGAACTCAACTCTCTCCAATCAAACTTAATCTCAAATTAGGCAATAGAATTTCCTGGACTTTCTCAGGAAGTTCGCTAAGGTGAAACTAAAACAGTATGGATGAATTTTTATCGATTTCATCACGTAATAGAAATTCCATTCCATATTTCAGGTTAAAATAAGGGAAGGAGTGAGGAAGGTAGCCCATATTATTTCAGGTGATTTGTTATTCTCAATCTGTTTCTTTCTCGCTTTCTATCAATCTGAAATTGCTAACAGTTTTACCTTCCAAGTGTTTGCTCCATTTCTCCAATAAAGGTTTCTCTAAAGAAAGTTCCCTGTATTCGTCCGGATTCATAATCGGCAAACCTTTTACGATCGGGTAAATTCTTTTACATTTACTGCAGTGGAGCCAACCTTCTAAAACGCGTTTTTCCGTGTCTTCTGTAATGGTTGTTAGGCTCAAGTCGGCTTTATCAAATGGGCAACATAGTTTATTTATGGTGGATAATCTCATGATTAATTCTTTTGAATTGAATTTAAATAATTTTGTAAGGCCATCTCGGGGTTATCATTCTGCATCACCCCGGAAATGATCGCAATTCCCGAATAGGGGAGTGCATGTAGCTCAGGTAGGTGCCTTGTCTTGATTCCACCTGCTAAGAATACCGGTAGGTTTGTAATTTCAGCCGCCTTCCTAATGGATTCGAAACTTACCAAGTCACAATGTTGAGTAGTAGAAGTAGGGTAGACGGAGCAGAATGAAACATAATCGAAGCCCAGTAGGTCTGCCTGATGGATCAGATTTAGGTCGTTATTTACTGTCAATCCTACTAAATGATTTTTTTGGGAAAATTCAGGGATTCCGGACAAGTTAACCGGAATGCTATCTAGATGAATGCCATCAGCCTGACTAAGCTTAAGCAAATCCCATCTGTTATTTACCAATATGGGAAAATTATAAGCTGAAGCCAAATTGACTACTTTATTGGTAAATGCTACCGCATCTTGCGTTTCTCCAAAATTATCCCAAATTTGAACAGCAATAAGAGGGAAGGTAAACAACTTTTCTAGTAAAGAAAATAGCTCCTCCTCAGGTTTATCTGAAGGGTCAATCACCAGGTAAATGCCTTTTTCAGATTGTAGGTTTAGTTTTTTCATTTCCAGCCTTTTTTATATGCTTCATAAAATGCGGCCCAGTAGGGGTCAACCTCCTGGTAGGGTAAAGGGGTAAGTTTTCCTTCCTTTCGAAGCAAAACACCCTTATCTGGACTAGTCAAACTACCAATTTCAGCACAGGGAATATTTTCTGTTTTCAACCGACCTATGATTTCCTGAACTTTATCTTTTTTGCAGGCAATCAACATGGCCCCTGCTCCAATGCAATGATTTGGATCCAGTTCGAAAAGTTGGCAAATAGCCTTTTGAACGTGACCAACAGGGATCGATTGTTCCGCTATAATTGCACCACAATTGGCTGCTGTAGCCATTTCATAAACAGCACCCAAAACCCCACCTTCCGTTACATCATGCATGGCCGTGACCTCTTGGTTTTCAGGTTTTCCTCTTGCCACCAGCGCATCTTTCAACGAGCTTGTTTGATAAAATGAAGCTTCTGCTTGTTGGTAAATTTCTTTCCCGAGTTTGTTAGCAACTGTTTGGGGAAAACACATGCCCAGAATAGCCGCAGAAGAAATTGCTGCTCCTTTAGTAAGCAGTAAACTATCTCCCTCCTGAGCTTTGGTAGTGGTTAAAATTTGTTCAAGTGGTGCAATGCTAATAAAGGTGCCCCCACCGGCAATGGTGGAATTTTGTCCTTCAACAAAGCCCGTATGTCCTCCTGTAATATTCACTCCTAGTGCCGTGCAATATTCATGAATGTATTGCCAATATGTTTTAAAATCCTCCTGACTAAAGGTAGCCGGTAAATTCAAAACAAACTGACCAAATTGTGGAGCGAAGCCGGTGGTAGACATGTCGTTGGCCATCAGGTGAACCGAGAGCCAAGCCGACTCTTGTAATCCCAAGCTAGGGATCAAGGAAAGTGGATCACTAGTGAGTGCCATGCCTTGGTCTCCGGCTAAGGCCACCACAGATACATCAATGCCAAAGCCCGGTTTTACCCGAACATTTTCATTGGGTTTTCCACAACGTGAGGTAATAAAATTACCTAACATATGTTCATCAATCTTTCCAGGTTTTTGGCTCATTTATTTGACATCATTGAACTGAACATAAAGACCAAAGAAATCCCCATAGGGCATATTCCATTGTTGGACTGGAAACCACTTAGGCAAACCGGTGCAGGACCAGGTTATGGTATAATCTCTCCCTGCTAATGCCTCTTCGATAATTTTCATAAGGTGTTTTGGGGTGTAAAATGTGGCTGTCACATAAAAAGGGTTTTTGCCAAATAGTTGTTGCACCCTGCGTCTAAGGACTTTGGGAGAGTTTTTGTTCATCATTCCCATGGCTATACCGTATTTGCCAACCCTTGCCGCTTCACGGATTACCTTGACAGGATCTTTGTAATATTCAAATGTTGTAATAAAAGCAAGGGAATCAAAAGTGTGGTCTTTGAAAGGCATATGGTGGGAATCTGCCATCACCAAGTCCCCATCGAATAAATGAATTGCTTGGGATAACATCAATGGGGAAATGTCTCCACCGGTGGACTCAATGCCTATTTCTTTCCACCACCTGGTAAATCTGGTGGTGCCACAGCCAAATTCCAGTAAGGTCTTTACCCTTTTGTCTTTGGTGACCAGCTGTTCCATTACTTTTTTCTGCCAGATCTCGGCTCTCTTATACCGGCCTTCATACCAAAGTTCATAAGTGTCGGTATGGTCTCTGTTGAAGAACCATTCAGGCCTATTTTGCCAGTTACGTTGCTGCTGTGGGATCAGCCCCATTTTTTGTTTTTCTATTTCCATTTTGTCATTCTTTTTTTAAAAAAAAACATTCGACCGGATAATACCAGTGGAATGTAGCTTCAAATCACAAAAGGAAATCTGGCTTGCATCCCTACGTTGGCATTATCCAAATCAGGTTTCGGGTATTTTCTCAGCCGGATTAAGTCCAGCACCCCGTGCATACAATATGATCACAAAGATATTCAATAACCCATGTAAAGCAAGCAGTCTTAACTATGGCTGTATGAAAGAGAAGCTGGAATTCTAAATTAATAAAGGGTAAAATAGGTGTGTTTTTAATATTTTCGATAAATTAGATAGTTGATTAATGATTTTTAAAATATAAGATTAAATACATGTCCGCATTAACAAAATTTATTACCTGGAAGAAAGGTAACACAGTAGTTTCATGGGTACTTTTTGGCTTATTGGTTCAGGTGATATTTAATCGAAAGAATGTACCGGCACATATAGAGGTGCTGGATGATACACTTACCCATCACTGTTCAAGGACTAAGAGGAATCGATGGGTTAGTGTCATTAATTTTATGGTAACCCCCAGATTTGTTAGGAGATTGGTTGAATCCCAATTAAACAAAAATATGGTTGATCATGAGCGAGTGATTTTGTCGCTCGATAAAGAATTGACCAAGGATGATTTTTTTGACAAGGACAAGCCCCACAGGCAAAAGTGGGGCAATTGGTATGGCAACCATTTTTCGGAGCCATTGAGATTTTTTGTCCCAGGAAATGGGGATTATAAAAACTTTTCTCCTAATAATGAGGCTTGCAATAGGTATGATTACAAGGGTTTGATGGAGGTAAGTGAATTGGTGAGAAATGCCGAGAAGGAAAAAAGAAAAGTACGGGCCGTTGGTTCCGGTCATGCTTTGACTGCAGTGGCTCAATGTGAAGATTTTTTGGTTTGCACCCAAAACATGAACATGACCCAGCGACCTGCTGAAGAATGGATCAAAGCGGATTATAAGGATGGATTTGAGGTAGAAGTGAATTATGGCAATAAAAAGTCCTTGGAAAAACACTACCTTTTTGAAACTGGAGGTGGGACCAAGATCCGGCATCTAATAGAGGCCTTGACCGATCATGGCTTGGCATTGATCAACCAAGGTGGGTCCAGCATCCAGTCCATCACAGGTGCCATTGCCACTTCTACCCATGGTTCGGGAATAGGTATCGGTCCGGTGTCTGCTTTTGCCAAGTCAATGACCATTGTTGGCAAGGGAGGCAAAATTTTTCGAGTAGAACCCAGCGATGGTATCACAGATCCGGAGGTATTCAATAAAGACGGAAAGGTCAAAGAATATGGCATAGAATTGATTCAGGACGATGAGAAATTCAATGCAGTTATGGTGGGAATAGGCTCTATAGGCATTGTTTTTTCAATGATTCTTGAAGCCCAACCCAATTACCGGCTTTTTGAAGAAAGAAAAAGGTACAATTGGGAGGACCTTAAAGTAGAGATGCAAAAAGATGATTTACATCATTTCATAAATCAACACCGTCATTTTGAGGTGTTGATCAACCCTTATTGTGATCTTACTGCCGAAACTGAAGAAGGCCAAAAAAGAAAATGTTTGGTAACTACTAGAAATTATTGTGAAAATTCCAACAGGAAACAGGCCGGTAGAGAGCGGAATTATATCTCTTCATTTATTTCTGGCATAGCCATTTCCGGAAGGCTTTCCCCTTGGGTGTTCAATAAAAACCACCAGTCCATTCCTGCCATGACCAATAATTCTATTCATAGATTGATTGACCATAGTGGAGATGAAGGGGGAGGTTTTGAAGACGATTGCCGTTTTGTTTTGGATCAGGGCTTGGGAGAGTTAAAATTTTATGGCTATGCCGTAGAATTTGGTTTTCCTTTGGAAAGGGTTTTTGAGGCAGTAGATTTGATTATTAAGGTGTGCGAAGAAGCCCAAGCTTACCAACACTTATTGGCGGCTCCTTTTTCTTTGAGGTTTGTAAAACAATGTGATGCCCACCTATCCATGATGAATCAGCACGATACCTGTATGATTGAATTGGTAAGTGTGAAAGGGGTTACCGGAAGCCTCCCGCTTTTTAGGCGTTTAGAAAGAGAATTGTTGGACTTTGGAGCCATACCACATTGGGGACTATCTGTAGAGCCCTGGTACAGAGCAAGGGTTGAAAAAGCCTTTCCCAGGTTCAAAGACTGGGAGGTTCAGCAAGCTTTCTTTGGTGGGGATACTTTCAAAAATGCATTTTTGGAACGGATTCAGGATTCCTAATTCGGGTTATTTGGAAAATTTCATTGTTAGTAAATTCGTGGCACTTATCAAATAGGTTTAAAATTTATAGGCCATAATCTATGATTGTATACCTTTTGTGTTGTGAAGAGAGGTATTGTTCAACCCGCTGTCGGGGTTGAGGAATAGTTGTGGAATTGGCCGTCCAGGGTTTCACCCGTGGTAATTATTGTTGAAGCCTTTCAAGCTTCTATTGTATAATCTGAGTTCGATTTTAAATCTTATGGGTAAAATTAGGTTTTTTTAGTCAAGCAGTGCCCTCCCTGAAGTAAACACAGAAAGAGCAGATAATATTAATTTCCGCCTTGTAGATTTTTGGCGTTAAGAAATTTAAGCAGAGCTTGGCAAGGGCACAGGCACTGTTTGACGAAGTTTTTGGACTAGGTAATTAACATGAAATAATGCAAAATGAAATGCCAAAAACAAGGAGTTTGCCTGTGTGCGAGAGGCCTTAAATTTTAGCCGAAAAGATACTCAGCGGCGGGCTTTTTCCCGATGTCTCTGGACAGGTTGGTTACTTTTTGGGCCTGTAGCAAAAAAGTAACAATTGTATTTTTATTTGTATATGTATATAAAAATCGGAAATATAATACCAAGATTTTACTCTGGAGTGTTGCATTGGATATTGTCAAATTGGTTTCTGCATTTTCAAAATGATAATTCTCGAAATTAGTTGCCGTCACTGTGAACCTTTAAGGCGGGCCAATAGTGCGTGCGGCAGTCTCGCCATTGTTGAGATTCCTTCGACTTTCTACGCGCAAGACTTCGCAAAGTCTCGGAATGAAGGATTTCAAAAATCAGGGTTAAGGAGCCACTGGCATTAGCGGAAAGCCGGTTTCACTTTTGAGCTTACTGAAGGCTAATGCCCTAAAAGCTAACTCATTAACACCCCGGGTGCTCCTCCTGCGTCGGATTACCCCGGGCTACAAAGATTGCACTCCCCTGGAGAACTGCATTGATTACTGAAACCTTAATTCCTTCATTTTTAAAATGTCGATTCTCGTAATTACATGCCCTCACTGGTAGCCTTTGGGCGGGGAATTGTAGGAATTAGGTTCTTTGGGACTTCTTCCATAATTTTTTTTAGTTGATTTAGCTCAAAGCCAATTTTCAATTGAAACCTGGAAGTAGAAATGCTTCGACTTTCTTTGAATAAGGGATCCCAGGTCAGGAAAAATACTGATTGAAGCCTTTTTCCAATTGGAATGCTTCTTCCGGCCCCTAAACCCGATATCCAGATGACTCCATCAAAATTTTTGTGTTCATAACCAGGGGCATATGCCACACTAAGCCTACTTCTTGCCAATTCTCCCTGAACCATCCATTTTCCAAGGGTAAAGCGCAATCCTCCTTTAATTCCTTCACCGGTACTTACAGGTCCTATTTGACTTTTAAATTGACGTTTGGCTATGATTCCGGCATAGGGGTGCCACTGACTGTTTATGCTGTATTTTATACCCAGGTCTATAAAAATTCCCTCCGCAAATGAGGTCAATGGATCATACCAAAAGTATAAACCTGTTCGGTTAACAAATGGAGCATTTTTCAAGCTTTTGGATTCCCTAAGGTTAAATTTTTTAACTGATTTTTTCGCCTCCGCCACTTGGATATTTCCCAAGGAGTCCATACTTATTTTGCTATAGTTATTTCCGATGTTCCGTAAGTATTCATTAGTAATACCCTTGGATTTTTCTTTAACCATAGTTTGAGCTTTGGCCATGGTAAGAGTTGGACTTATTTTTTCACGTACCAATTCTTCCACTGCGCCTTTACCATAATAATCCATGGTGGTTGCACCGGTAGGTTTTATCTGATTACTTAGGGGGACCCCTAGTTTTTGTTCGAGTTCAGGCATCAGCTGTTCATTAAAAATTGCTTTCAAGTTTTCCTCATTTTGCCTGATAATTTTTTCTATGGCTACCATATCCTTTGCTTCATGCATGGCTGCCTGTGACTTTTCTACCTGACTTAAAAGGTAAATGGCGGAATTTTTTAATTGTTGACTTGAAGGACTTGTTTGAGAGCTTAATCCGAGAAGCATGGCTTTTTCATGTTCGATAATTTTTATCCCACGAATCTTTAAACCATTCACAAGGCTATCTTTTTGGATACTGTCAATTTTACTTTCCTGTAGTTTTCGGATTTCCCGATTTAGAGAATCGTAAGCTTTTTTTATGGATTGTATTTGTCGAATTTCCTCTTTAAAGGGAAGTGGCTTTCTAATCAAGGAAGTTGTAGGGGGTTGATGAAGCAATCCGTTTGTGGGTAACGGAACGGGGCCTTTGTTTGGGACTTGGGCTGCGATAGAAAAAACAAGCAGATAGGTAAAGAGCAAAGATAGGCAAGTCTCTTTCATGGCAGGACTTTTTATTGGGTCTCAAAACTGCATTGATCAAAAAAATGGCAGAACAGAAAATCAAAAAGGTAATGGTTACCTCAGTTGATGAATTGTCCTCAACTAAAATACCAAAACTAATTGGTATATGCAAGTAATTGAAAATGAGAATGGTATTGGTTTGTGGGCAGTTGATGAATTGGATCGGTGCTGATCAATTCTCTTTTCGATAGGCCGCCAATTCTTTGTAAACCCTTCGTCTTGCTCGATTGATACCGCCAACAGGTTCGTGATCAACTAATCCCATCCAAGGAGAAAACTCCAGCGTTTCTCCCATTTCTATTCGGCCTTCACAGTCAAAAGATTGCTGGGGAATATGTAAAGTGGCCACGGGAATTAAGGGAGCCTTCCAGGCAATTGAAGTGTTTTCCAATGGCTGGTCTTTGTCATTTTTGTGGACTTGCACATTTAAAGTAAATCCGTGAGCCCTTGTTTCACAGTCTTTTATTAATTGGGATTTCAAAAAATTATCCCCCTTTTCTTCATTGAGTGTATAACCCAAATTGGCTTCCATAGGAGTCAAAACAAATTTGACATACAAATTGGGACCAAATTTAAAAGCTCCCCCCGAAAAATAGGTTTGTGAGAGCAGGTTGTCGTGCTTTTTACTGTACTTAAATGTCAGGTAAATACTTCTCCAATGTGAAGGGTTGAGGGCAAATTTAACCTGTTCCCAAAGACCGAACAACACGGCTTTTATGGCTTTGGCGTACAAAGAAATATTCCAGGCCGATAGAATTGGACTAGTGGTCAATAAAAAGTTTTGGGTGGGTACTCCTATGGGATCCTGCTCAATAATGTCTCCCTGAACGCCCATTACTTTAATGGCCAAGCCTCTTCCGGAGGCCGGCTTATCTGATTTTATCTTGGGGGGTGCATTTGAAAGCCTGATCCATGCCTCATAGCTTCTTGCCTCTTTAAAGAGACCTTGCCTAAACTCTTCCGGTAAACCCTCTGCTATACTTAAGGTGCCTTTTAAAAGTCCATGCATTTTGGGATGGAAATTTCTAAGTTTCTTACCATTCCGGTATTCCTTGTCCAGGTAATCCTTCATGGTCCGGATCAAGTCTTGAATCTCCTCTTCCTCTCTGGTATTTTGGTTATCATTCATGGTTTGCGATGTATTGTAAGGCTTTGATTCCCGGAAAAAAGAAATAGGCTCCACCTTTAATTAAGGTGAAATTGGGAAGATTGCTATACTTTTTCCTAATGGGGTAGTTGGGGACACTAAACTCATCCGTTTTGTAGTGGCCATTATTGAAGTGGTTGCCGATGATGGGGTCAGCATCATTTTCCAAACCACCGAATTTATGAAAGCTTACCCAATTGTTCTGTACAAATTCAAATTGCCTTCTGATGTCTGTTACCATACATATAAAATGTAGGCCTCTTTCTTGATCATCATCACCGGAATCCATAATGTTTTGCGGGTCAAGTTCGGGAGTAACAGGTGGCCCATAAGGTCTGCCTTTTCGAAGCAATTGATGTTTGGCTGCCATTTCGGAGGAGTCTTTTTTACTTGTTTCGGTCACCAAGTGATCCCTGGGGTTGGTTCTTCTGATATGGGCACCTAAAGGGCATTTTAGTCCGGCTTGGTCATCGTCCCAATAACCAAAATCGTTAGATTCTGATAATTCGGGATCGGGAGCCATTGGGCAGCGGGCCAGTGGAGAACCATCCGGCCACCTGCCCACCATTTTACTGGCCAATTTGATGGCTTCCCCTTTCTCTCCGGTTTGCTCCTTCATGTATTGCCAAAAACTGTGGACATTTTGATGCATCTGTCTGAAGACCAAATAGCTGCCATTCTTGCCCAAATCCTTTCTCTCCGGGAAATCCGGATGCACAGGCAATATCCCTTTGGTATCCAGCTCGAAAGGGACATGGGGAGCAGGTGCATATTCATCATAGAGGTTTTTATAGCCCATGATAAATTCTCCCGCAGGAAAGGTGGTAATGTTTTCAGGTGGTGTTTCATTCAATAATTCCCGAATAACCGGCCTGGAGATATCATCCCGGAACCCAAAATGTTCCTTCTGATGCTGCAATAGGCCTGTAGGTAGTGTGTGGATTAATTCAATGCCGCAGCGGTCTGTTTGTTCTTTTATTCGAAGCATGCTTTTATCCAGCTGCTCCTGATCTTTGGCATAAACCATCAACAAAAAATGTATGCTGTCTTGTCCCCAATCCCAATGATCCGGGTCATTGTCTCCTATATCCCCCAACACAGCTCTTCGTTGATCGGCAGTCATGCCTTCTTTAAATTCTCGGCAAAAGCTATTTAAAAGAGGTGGAGGTAACTGAAGAAAAGAAAGTCCTTCATAGGTAAAAGCGATCTGAATGGCCTCTTTTTCAGGTTTTTCTTCGGCATTAGTGATCAATGGGACTATTTCTTTCAAGAAATCACAGGAGGTAGCAGGATCTGTGCAGTTGTACAATAAAAATCTTGCGCTTTTTAGGTTTCCATGACCACGAACCATAAGCCCCTGAATGTCTTTTTTTTCCAATTTCATAGGTTCAAATCGTTAATAGCCATTTTTTTATTGCTTCATTATCCATTTCTTTAAACAAACCTTCTCGGAAAGCTCGGTTTCTTTTGAGGTTTTCTACGCTTTCATACTGGTTTCTACTGTATCAAAATTGAGTGATTTTTTGGTGGGCCCGGACCCCTTTCATGTATTCAGATCTGTGGTTGTATTGTTTATGAATCAACCAACGAGTGGCAGGGAAACCAAATGCATGACTGAAAATAACGGCCATGTTTTTGGTCCTTCTTTCACTGTCTACAAAGTCATGGGCATAAGCCTCAGACAGGTTGTCGAAGTTGGCGATAAAAACCAATCTTTTTCCTTTGTCCAGTTGCAACCACCTTGCAGTATGCACTGTGGGGATATAGGTGAAGTAGGCCAGCAGCCCCACTAGTTTTAAACTTACACCTAAAAAAGCCCTTCTGATCCAACCATTTTTCAATGGAGCAATGACAGTCATTTCATTAATAACCGGATTGGTTTCCAAGGCAACGATCTTTCTTACTTCCTCATCTGTCAGTTCCTTACCCGGAATATGTGGTCTTTTTTCATTTTGGCGAAGCAGCAATAACATTCCCCCCATCAACAGGAGAAATAATGGGAAAACCCATGCCATGACCTTTACAAATAATGCACCCACAAAAAAACTTAGAACAATACAAACAATGGAGCACGCCATGATCAAGCCGAAAATGACAAGGGGAAGAAGCATCTGTATTTTATTTTTTCGGGCATAAGGTATGCCCGAAACAGCCCAGTTGAGTGTGGGGTTATTGGCTACATAAGACTCAATTTTTTGCTTTATTTTTGAAGGTGGAAGTTGGGCCGCCTCCGGATCTGTGTTCATTTGCCGGGCATACTCCCATACTTTGGCTTTAAGTTCTTTCTCCCTGACCACATCTGTAGTACTGATAAATTTAAAACCACTATAAAAAGTGTTGGGTACAGATTTATCGTGCAGAAAAGCGATCATTTCTGATTCCCCTGAATAACTAACAGGAAACTCCTCACTTTCCCCAAACACCTTCTTTAATTTGGGCTCCAAAAAGGCAACTAGCTCTTCAATGTGTTGGTTTTTATCACCAACATAACTTGTCATTAATATAATCCTGGCGGGAAGTTGCTCCTTTTCCTCGTAAACCTGTGTGGGTAAGGTCAACCAGCTGATAAAAAAGGTGCCCGGCAAAGCTTTCTCATATTGTTCTCTGTTGGTCTTTAGCTCATTTCGAAATTGAAACAATAGGGCATTGACATCTGCTAGTTTATCTTCTTGTAACGTAACGGTAACTGTAAGCCCTTTATGAATTGTAGACATAAACCTTATAATATTTGATACAATATAAAAAAATTTTATTTCTATTTAATAAAGAAATGCCATAAATAAATAAGGTTTTATTTGAATTTTATAGAAAAAAGAGGAGGGTTCAATTCCTTGTTGGGAGGATTACGATCGAGGATACATTTAGTAAAATATCGGTCGATCGTTTTTAAAGCTCCTAGACTTCTTTACCAAAATAAATACCCTTAATAAATTAGGTTAACAGTGTTGTGGCTATTTTATCAAAATCTTTGACTGCTAAGAATAAGGGTAGGGTTTCAACTTTTTTGACCTGTATTTACCGGCTAAAATAAATAAAAATACACGTTTTAATTCATTCAAAAATTTGAAAACCAGGTTGATAGAAAAAGCTTTTTGAGTTTTTGGCCCCATGCCACAGGTCAAATTCATTGACTAGGTATTGCCTCCTATAGAAAAGGGGTTCAAAATGTAGACATGGGAGGGTGAATAGAATTATACCCACCTATTTTGTTAATAATTTTTTGGTTTTTAGTTTATCCACTAAAAAATTCAAAAAAAATGAGTTTATTTATGTTTTCACGATAATAAATAGTAAAACCCAAAATGAAACATACTTTATATTTTCTTACACTCTTGTTATTTTTTGGATGTGCAAAGGCTGAAGAAGAATTACCTCTCCCCAATATTTTATGGATCACTAGTGAGGACAACAGTCCAATCGCCGGATGCTATGGAGATGAATTTGCCACCACACCTAATATGGATGCCCTGGCAGCAGAGGGATTTCTTTATACCCATGCCTATGCCAATGTACCTGTTTGTGCTCCGGCCAGAAACACAATATTGACCGGGATTTATGCGATCTCCGGTGGAAATCAGCACATGAGGAGTTATTATGACAAATCGGATGAAGTGAAATTTTACCCACAAATGTTACGAGAGGCAGGTTATTATGCCACTAATAATTCCAAAGAAGACTACAATATCAACCCAGCGCAAAATGTAAACATTTGGGACGACTCAAGTAAAGATGCGCACTATAAAAACAGACCTGAAGGGAAGCCATTTTTTGCTGTTTTTAACAGTACCATCTCTCATGAAAGTTCGATTCACAAATCCATTCCCAATGAAGACTTAAGGCACAGTCCTGAGGAGGTTACCTTACCTCCTTATCATCCGGATACTCCGGAAATGCGCCATGATTGGGCTCAATATTATGACAAGGTGGAGGACATGGATAAAAAAATCGGCGAGATTCTTCAAGAATTGGAAGAAAGTGGAGAAGCGGAAAACACCATTGTTTTTTATTATGGCGATCATGGTGGGGTATTGGCCAGGAGCAAGCGCTATGTGTATGAAACCGGTACCCGCGTGCCATTTATTGTGCGAATCCCTGAAAAATACAAGCACTTGTTTCCTTCCGAAAAACCGGGTGATAAAGTAGATCGAATGATCAGTTTCGTGGATTTATTTCCTACACTGCTAAGCATTATCGGCACCGATATTCCTGACTACCTGCAAGGAAAAGCCTTTTTGGGAGAGAAGAAAACGCCGGATCCGGAATATGTATTTATGTTTAGGGGGAGAATGGATGAGCGCTATGACATGAGCAGGGCAGTACGTGACCAAAAATTCAGGTATATCCGGAATTATATCCCCTACAGGGTTTATGGGCAATATTTAGAATACTTATTCAGGGCACCATCGATTAGGTCTTGGCAAGCTGCTTTTAAAGCCGGAGAGTTGAACCCCATTCAATCGGCCTTTTGGAATACCAAGCCTGCGGAAGAATTGTATGATACGGAAAATGATCCATGGGAAGTAAATAACCTGGCCAATGATCCCGAATACCGTGAGGTATTGGAGCGGATGCGTGGAGCGGCCAAAGAGTGGATGTTGGAAATTCACGATACCGGATTTATCCCCGAAGCGGAGTTGATTGACAGAACCGCAGGGACCACTGCCTATGATTATATGCGCAACTCCGACATTGATTTGGAGCAATTGATAGAAGCCGCCAATTTGGCCTCAACAGCCAAAGAAGAAGACCTTTCCCAATTGATGGACTTACTGAACTCGGAGGAAGCCGCTAAACGGTACTGGGGAGCTACCGGATTATTGATTTTGGGAGAAAAGGCCAGGCCGGCTTTGGGTGCACTGGAGGAAGCCTTAAATGATTCCTCTCCCAATGTTAAATCTGTAGCGGCTGAGGCATTGTATGGCTTGGGTGCCAAGGAAAAAGCCTTGCAAGCGTTGGCCGAGGTATTGATGACACCCAATTCTTTTGCCAGAACCCATGCACTTAACGTAATAGACAGCATAGAAGATGAGTCCAAAACCAGTCTGGATGCGGTCATTGCCATGGTAGAAAATGCCGGAGAATTGGACCGAAGCCAGTATGACCTGCGTGCCGCCAGGGGTTTGCTGGAGAAGTGGAACATCAACCCTTCAGATTACGGTTTTGATATGGATTGGTAAGAAAAACATAACTATCAAACCTTTGAAATTTCAAAGAAGGCAATCTAATATAAAAGGTAATAAAACTACACAATTTCAACCAAATAGGGATATATTGTGCAATAAAACTGCGCATATAAACGAGTTGTGCGTCATACAAAAACCCTACGCTCATTGGCACATTTGGTTTTTTGCCGACACTCAAATCCAACGCTAAAAAACCAAAAGAGCCAATCTTTCCAACGCTCGAAGGACAGACATCTTTATGAAATATTTATAACTCAATCATTAACTTTGGACAAAAAATTTGGACTTAATGAAAACAAGAAAATATAGCAAGAAAAATCAATACTTGATAAGTGTTTTGCTTATTGTGTTGACTTCTGTGTTGTGTTTTTTTTCGGTTGACATTATTGGCTACAAAGCTGTTGCTCTTATTTTACTTTTAGTTGTTTCAGTAAATGCTATTCTTTTTGATATTTTTCCAGTACTGCTATCGGCATTATTAAGTGCATTGATTTGGAATTTCTTTTTTATTCCACCAACATTCACTTTACATATTGGAACAGCAGAAGATGGTTTGATGTTTCTAATGTATTTTGTCATTGCTTCAATAAATGCAGTTTTGACATACAACATCCGAAAAGTAGAACGAAAAGAAAGAGAACAAGAAGAAAAAGAAAAAGCTATCAAACTTTACAACACCCTACTTAACTCACTTTCTCACGAATTGAAAACCCCTATTTCAACAATAATTGGTGCCATTGACACCATTAAAGACAACCCAACCAAACTTTCTGATCATAACCGTAAAGAACTCTATTCTGAAATTGAAATTGCCAGTTTTAGACTAAATAGACAAGTCGAAAACCTTTTAAGTATGAGCCGACTTGAAGCAGGCTTCATTCAACCTAAAATTGATTGGTGCGATTTGAACGAACTTGTTTTTTCTGCCATAAAAGACAATGAAAATGATGCGCAACATCACAAGATTGTATTTACACCAAAGGAAAATATGCCGTTAGTCAAAATTGATAGTGGTCTTACGGATCAAATTCTATTTAATCTCATACACAATGCAATTCAACACACACCTAAAAATACAAATGTTACCATTCAACTCGACTACAATCTAACGCATTGTTTCATAGAAGTATTTGACAATGGTAAGGGATTTCCAAAAAATGAAATGGATTATGTTTTTGACAAATTCTATCGTTTGAAGCAAACAGCCGCAGGCGGAACAGGTTTAGGACTTTCCATAGTAAAAGGTTTTACAGAAGCAATGAACGGTAAAGTACTTTTAGATAATTTTAATGAAGGTGGTGCAAGATTTTTAATCAAAATTCCGTGCGAATTTTCTAAAAACACAAATTTGGAAAATGAATAAGGCAGAAATACTTATTATAGATGATGAACCGCAAATCAGAAAATTGCTTCAAATAAACTTGGAGAGTAATGATTATAAAGTAGTGCAAGCAAGTACGGGAAAAGAAGGATTGATTTTATCTGCCAGTCATCCACCAGATTTGATTTTACTCGATATTGGTTTGCCTGATAAAAGCGGGCACGAAATTTTACAGGAATTACGCGAATGGTACAATAAACCTGTTATCATACTTTCGGTACAGGACAATGAAACCGATATTGTTTCAGCGTTAGATAACGGAGCAACTGACTATTTAACCAAGCCTTTCCGCACAGGCGAGCTTTTGGCAAGAATTCGTTCCGCAATTAGAAGAAGTCAAAATACCGAGAATAACTCAATCATTACTTGTGGAAACATTGAGATTGATTTGGTAGCTAGAATTGTCAAGCGAAACAATGAAGCCATAAAACTCACATCCACCGAGTATAATTTATTGGCTTTGTTTGCCAAAAATGAAGGTAAAGTCCTTACACATCAATATCTTTTGAAAGAAATTTGGGGTTACAGCTATCAAACCGAAACACAGTATTTACGTGTTTTTGTTGGTACACTGCGTAAAAAGATTGAAGAAAACCCTAATAATCCTCAACACATTATTACAGAAAGCGGTGTTGGTTACCGTTTTCAATAGTCTTTATAAAATCTTTATACAGTCTTACCAATCCTTGATTTTTTACTTATCGCTTTCATCTGACCTTTGTAGTATCAAAAAAATGCAAGAAGATGAAATGGGATTTTTTCTATGATGAAAGTGAAGGCAAGCCCTACGAATCTATTCACGATTGGTATAAGGAAATCAAGTATTTGATTATACCAACTATTGTAATGGTGGCTTTAGGAATTGTTGTATATCTCTATTTCCGATTTTTTCATTTCTAAAGTTTATAAGCTATGAATAGTGAAATATCAATTTCGAAAAAAATGGCTGATACGATTGTTCAAGTTTGCTTTGATGTAGTTGAGTTTTCAAGGCTTTACGAACAAGACCATCCCAATAGTGCAAAACAGCTATTTCAATGCAATCAGGATGTAAAAAAGGGCTTGAAATGGTTTGTAAATGCTAAAAACCAAGTGGATTTTAGAAGTAAGGTTTCTGATTATCAGAATGTCGTGAAATTAGCGAAGCAACTCTATCAAGACATTCAAATTCCTATTGAGAGCAAAGATAAAATCCTTGTTCAGCTTACAAATCTTCAATCGCACTTAAATGAGCTAAAAGAAGAAGCTTCGACCACTCAAAGTAACCAACAATAGTAATATAATTCTATGTATAAAACATTTATAAAACAGGTAGCCAGTCTGCAAATTATTTTGGGATTTGTAATGCTTGTGCCAGCCATATTTGCCGTCATTTATCAAGAATGGTATTCCCTTGCAGGCTTTCTTATTGCAGGAACATTTACAGCATTGTTAGGGTATTTGGTTTACAGACTTTTTGAAAAAACAGGAGAGCCTAAAGAAAAACATTCACTCGCCATAGCTGCCATTGGTTGGCTTATGATAATGATTTTTGGAGCAATTCCTTATTTTATCATTGCTCATATTACACCATTTGAAGTGATGCAACAATTTGTTCCTGTTGGAATGGATTATACATCAAGTTTATTGAATTTTAAAAATCCTTTACATTGTCTGTTTGAAAGCACCAGTGCGTTTACTACCACAGGCTTAACAATGGCTTATAATGAGCCTTCCGTAGGTAAGTCTATTTTGTTTTATCGTTCTTTCTCACAATGGGTTGGAGGTGCAGGATTTATAGTAATGGCAATTGCAGTTTTTAGGCACTTACCAGGCCAAGGAGTAATTCAACTTTACAGTTCAGAAGCTAGCGGTACCAAATTGAGGACTAATGTAATAGAAACAGCAAGAGCAATTTGGAAAGTGTATTTTGTAGTAACCTTTGCTATGTTCGTTTATATCGCAATTGGCACCTATTTTATATTACCAAACTATCCGTTATCTGAAAATATTTTTGATGCCATCAACCACGCAATGACAGGACAATCTACAGGTGGATTTAGTACACTAGATGACAGTATTGCAGGGTATCAATCTGCCAAAATGGATATATTATTTTTGCTTCCAATGCTTATAGGCGGTTTTTCTATTCCATTCTTTTATAGACTCATATTTCAAGGAAAAATTAGCGAATTATGGAATGATATCCAAACTCGATCAATGATTATTGTATCTATAATTGGTGGTGTGGTTTTATCCTTATTCCTAATGAACTCTGAATTAGTTTCAAATCCATTCAGAGAAGGAATATTCCAATTTGTGAGTGCACTTTCAACCACAGGATGGCAAACCTCTAATATTGGTGGATGGGACGACCTATCTGTATTGTTTATCGTGGCTTTTGCAATGATTGTTGGAGGGTCTGCGGGTGGAACAGTTGGTGGTATTAAAATCATTAGGGCATTGTTACTACAAAAAGGATTAAAATGGCATATTAATAAATTGTTTTTATCCAAAAATTCCATAAAGTCGGTACGCTTTAATAATAAGTTAATGCTTCCAGAAGAAATGAATTCGGAATTATCAAGAGCAGGAGTTTTCACTCTTATTTACATCTTGTTGCTTTTTGTATCTACCTTATTCGGGGTGTATTTTATGTCGGGCGATTTTACATTGGCAGATGCCATCTTTGAGTCGGCATCAGCACAGGGCACTGTGGGATTAAGTTCGGGCATAACTGACCCAAGTATGAATCCAATTTTAGAAGGTGTTTACATCATACAAATGTGGGCAGGAAGAATAGAAATCATACCCATTCTCATTTTATTAAGAGTGCTATTCTATGGCACGAAACCAAGAATCGTTTAACATTTAACACTTAAAAAGTAACATTATGCATATCATTATTATTGGTTCAGGAAGAACCGGAAAACACGTCATCGAAGCAGCAGTAAAAGACAATCACGATGTTTTTGTTATTGATAAAAACAAAGAAACAGCCGATTGGGTCGCTTCCCATTTTGACTGTGTGGTTATCCACGCAGATGCGACCAGTATTGAAGCGCTAAAAGAAGCAAATGCCGAAAAAGCAGATGCCATTATTGTTACCACGAATGATGATGCCGTAAACTCATTGGTTATATTATTAGCTAAACAATTAGGCGTTAGTCGTTTGGTAAGTTCTGTTAACAATGAAGAGCATTTGTCTGTTTTTGAACAATTAGGTACAGATACAGTAGAAAGCCCTTATCGACTGAATGGAAGATACCTTTACAGAGCCGTTCAAGGTCCCAATGTAAAAGAGTTTTTAGACCTAGGCGATGGTTATGAATTATTGGAAATGCAGGTAGAAAAAGATTCTAAAATTGCCGACAAGTTAATTAAGGAGTTAAACAAACAAAGAATTTTACCATCCGATTCACGCATCATTTTAATTAAAAGAAACAATCAAATAATCATTCCAGAAGGCGAAACACGAATTGAAATATTGGACATTGTTGTCGTTCTTTCACAACGCAAAAAGGTAACAGAAGTATCCAATCTTTTCGGAAAGTAAAATTAAAACAATAGGAGATGAAGCAGATTTGGCAGTTAAATATATTTATCGCACTAATTTTTTCAAGTTCAAGCATATCGGCACAAGTGGATAGCACTTGGCACCAAAAACCGCAATTAAGTATTTCAGGTTTTGCGGACGTTTTTTATGTCTATGATTTTAATCAGCCACAAGGCACAGAAAGACAACCGTTTTTGTTCAATCATAATCGACACAACGAGTTTAACTTGAATTTAGGACTTGTAAAAATGAATGTCGAGCATTCAAAATACCGAGCCAATTTTGCGCTACAAACAGGTACTTATGCCAATGACAATTATGCAGCAGAACCAGGCCTTTTGAAAAACATCTTTGAAGCGAATATTGGCATTTCACTGAATAAGAAAAATAACCTTTGGCTAGATGCAGGTGTTTTACCATCTCATATTGGTTTTGAAAGTGCCATATCAATGGACAACATGACTTTGATGCGTTCTTTGTTGGCTGAAAATTCACCTTATTTTTTAACAGGAGCAAAACTGACTTTCAACCCAAATGACAAATGGGAAATAGCAGGATTAATTGTTAATGGTTGGCAACGCATTCAAAGATTGGAAGGCAATTCATTACCCTCTTTTGGAACACAAGTGAATTTCAGCCCATCTAAAAAAGTCACTTTAAATTGGAGCACATTTATCGGAACTGACGACCCTGACACCACAAGAAGAATGCGCTATTTCAATAATGTTTACGGTCAGTTTCAACTAACGAAAAGGTTTGACCTAATAGCAGGTTTTGACATTGGAACACAACAGAGAGCAAAAAACAGTTCCGCTTACGACTTTTGGTTGAGCCCTGTCATTATTGGACAATACACGATTAACGACACTTGGAAAACCGCTATCAGAGCAGAGTATTATCAAGACGAGACAGGAATAATAATCCCAACAGGAACATTGAATGGCTTCCAAACCACAGGACTTTCCTTAAATATCGACTATTCACCAACCCAAAACATCATTTGCCGAATGGAAGGTCGTTGGCTAAACAGTAGAGACAACGTTTTTGAAACCAAAAACAATTTCACAAACGATAACTTTATTATCGGAGCATCAATAGCAATCAAATTTTCGGAAACTCTAAACAAATAGCCCACGCTAAAAGCCATACACATTGGCAAGTCGCACCAGCCAACACACAAGCCAAAACTTGCCAAAGAGTATGTCTTTGCCAACGCTGACAGACGACCAAAAAAAGTACGAACGCACAACAATGTATAAGCGTAATGCGGGTTTTGTGGCTAAAATTCAGTATTTTGGCAACTATCAAAGTTTAGTGTGGGCGGGACAGTGAAGTGCCTTGAAATCCCGCACTACGCTTATACTAGACCGTTAGCGGTGAGGCAAAAAGACGACACCGATGATAAGAACATTTTTAATAATGGGAATAATATCAACAATTTTAAACTTGTTCGGCTGTTCGGGACGGACAAAAAATAATGACAGTACAAAAACAAATGATATGGACGACCAGATTGCCCAATCAATAGAAGCATTTAAAAACAGACCAATTCACGAAGAATTGACCAAAGAAATAATTGAATCTACTTCTGACGATGAGTTATTGCAAGTGGTTTTTGACAACCTCACCACGAAACTGCCAGATAACTACGAAAAAGAATATGAAACCGTAATGACTTGGAATAAGTCAAGACAAGCAATCTATTTGATTTGGCTGTTGGAAGCAGAAGTAAATAACGGTGGCTATAATCAATTCTACTTCAATTCAAGTGGACAGTTTTACAATGAAATACCAGCAGCATTAAAACTTGTCGGTGCGAACAAATTTGCCAACATGACTGAAAGAGCGAATAAGATTTATGAAAAAGAAAATCAAGAAATTACAAAACATCAAGACGGAACAATTGAAGGATTTAGCAAATCATATGAAGACAATCCATTAAATGACTTGGACGATGAATTCTATGAACTTTATCAGACTGAGAACCTGCAACAAATTCAGGTAAATTACATTCGACAGAATAAAAATGACTTTGCCGACAAATAAAAAAAGCCCGAACCGCTAACATCGGCTATAGCAAATGCAGACTGACTGCTTAAAAATGAAAATATTACAACTAAATAACTTTCTGTCTGGCGGACAAAGAATCGGTTTCAAAATCCCGCACTTGCCATAGCCATGGCCGTTAGGGCACATATAAAAACCGTCTACGAACATTTTAAGACATGAATGTAATACTCACAAAAGCGAAAGACTATTTAATTGAAAATACATGGATTTTTTGGATGATTGTATTTTTAGCAGTCGTGAGTTTCTCATATAGTTTACGTACTGGATTACTGGCAACAGGATTATTTGCAAATGGACTTTTGATTGGATACACTATTCCAATTGGAATTCTCGTTTTAAAAAAACGGACAAGTTTAAAATCACTTCTATTACCTATTTTAGGTATACTAATTATAACTATCACTTTTTACTTGACATTAGACAATAAAGCGATTTTATATTATACAATCCCATTTTGTATTCCAAGTTTAGTTGCTGGACTTTTTAGCTTGAAAAAATGAAACATGGAAAAATTTAATCCTTTTATACGAAAACAGAATTTATCTTGGAGCATAATCCAGATTAAAGTTTTACTCAACCAGATTGAAAAAGATAAAAGTTCCACATTTTTGAGTTATGCTGCATTAGAATGTAGAATAATAATTGAACGTTTAGAATTAGCACCATTAGTAATGGCTGCGAGTTCATTAAAAGATGATTCGTGGTCACAAGAACTTGAAAAGTTCAAAGGAATTCAAAAACTAAATTCAAAACTTAAATCGCTCCGATTCAGATACCAATCATTTACAACAGCTTTTGCAGAAGCCATTTTTGAAAACTGTCCATTAATTCCATTTGACTATAAAGCGGCTGAAGATTTACAGAGTAAACTTGCAAAGTATATTCACGTGTATAATAAAGCTGACAATGACTTTTTATTTGAAAGTGAATTTATAAAAGACGGAATTGAGATAGTAAAGCAATCTCTAAATTTCCTGGAAAATTCATGCTCAAATCATGATGGTTCGTATAGACAAGGGATTCTCGATTTTAATACGCTTAGCCCTGAAATGAGAAATGAATTTAACGATTGGGTTAAACGAAAAGACGAGGACGTTAAAGCTTTGACAGAAAGATTGAATAAGATAAGAGAGAAAAATAACAAGAAAAAACTGACAATCAAATAAATACGTGCCCTAACAATGTACAAAAATAATAGCCGAGGAAGCTGTAAATGCAGGGGTTGTAGCCCGCTTTGGCTTTTCTTGTAGCTTGAAAAGTTCGCGGTCCGCAGTCGGCTACTATTCTTGTACCAAACGTTGGGCACAATCCTCTATATATGAAACTTATTTACTTTCAGAGCTAACGGGGT
>TARA_R110002167_G_scaffold45324_3_pt1 | contig 120114 bp, 121 predicted proteins | sample TARA_R110002167 | Tara Oceans TARA_R110002167 (sample SAMEA4398238) | marine metagenome | biome: Polar Biome; feature: [MES] marine water layer (ENVO:01000295) within the mesopelagic zone...; material: water (ENVO:00002006), including particulate matter (ENVO:01000060) such...
TTCAACTACTTACAAGTATTTTAGCTTACCGTAAGCAGTAATAATTACAACTTAAGTCCACATTAAGTCCAGCCTCAACTTTATACTCCTAACCATCTTGATCGGGAAATTGATGTCGATCCCCTCAACAAAGTCTGGAGCGGTGATATCACTAGTTTCTGGACTGATAGCCACTGGCGTTATCTCGTGGCTGTGATTGATATGTATCGATACCATATAATTGGCTCATCGCTCGCCGCTAACCCTGATGAAGAGTGAACAACTAATGCCTTGGCACATGGCTGTGGGTAATGAGGAAGCCCTCAAGAGGTGCTGCCCCACTATGACTAAGGTAGCCAAAACTCTAGCCAACTGTTCCAACCGAGGCAATGGCGCTCCCGATTACAACAGAGCATAACTCGACGCGCCAACCGTTGAGATAACACACTGATGGAGCTAGTCTTCCGCAATTTAAAATCCGAATGGATACCCGCGTTCCGCTATATATCGAGTACTTAAGCTGAAAAAGATACTGGTCATTACTTGATGGATTAATACAACTGGCAGCAACCACATCAGTCCAACATTGGAGTGCCACCAAAAAGTTACCAAATCTAATAGCAGCACGGTTCATTGCCGAACAATTTGGCGAATTTAGAATTCAAGCTACTGAACATCTACACTATTATCAATACCAAAACCTCGATACTGATCACAGTTTTGAGGATCAAATTACAGGATAATTTCTGTACAAAACTTAACCAAACTTGTAGTCTCTTACGGCAAAATTCAACAGTTGTAATATGGAATAAGTAGTTATCATGAATGATAAGGTGTGCGCACTCTATAATTGGTTAGAAAAACAAAACTTATTCACCCAAGCTGTACTTGTTTTCAGCATCATTCTGTTGGTACTTAGCGCATATATTCTTGTGATATTCACTGGAGGAATTAGAAACGGATTCGAGCACTTCATGTATCTACCGATACTTTCAGCCGGCGTAATTTTTGGTGTGTATGGCGGAGTATTAACAGGACTTATTGGGGGTGTCTTACTAGGGCCATATTTACCATTTGACCTATATGAAGTTGAAATTCCGCAATCGGATATTTGGTATCTTCAATTGTTATTCTTTATGTTTATTGGCGCTATCACAGGTATTACAAGACAATCACTTTTCGCGTATGTAGCTCATTTCAATTGGTCTTGCAAACACGATCAGTCAACTAACCTGTCAAATTTGGCGTCACTTGAAGAAGCATTGTTGAATACGGACATAAAAACTGATTTATCTGTCAACTCCAAATACTTCATAATACTTTCCCTTACAAATAGTCGAGAAATAGAGATTAATTACAACCCTTCATCGTTAGAAGGAGTTTTAGTCGAAATAGCAAATAGATTTGAGAAAATAACGAACTCTATTGTATACCGTGCGAGCTCGGATTATCTGTGTGCAATAGTATGTGAAGACGAATCGAGAGATATAGAAAGAATTTTGTCTGAATTAGAATCAAGCAATCTTGAGAATATTGTTTTAAAAGATAATCACATTCACGGAGATATATTAATTTGGACTGCAGCGCTTCGGAACGAGAATAAAAACGCGGAATACTATTTACAAAAAGCTAACATAGAACTTTTGAAAAATGGCTCAAGAGGGTATCTAAACAACAGCCATGTAATAGAATTGGAAAATAGTCTATACCTTGAACATAAGGAACTAATTGGTTACGTAAAATCTGCATTAGATTGCAACCAAATATATCTTCAATATCAACCAAGAATTGAATTGAGTACCGGGCGTATTGTACAAGCAGAAGCACTTATTCGTTGGAAACACCCTGAGTTTGGAAACATATCGCCTGACAGATTCATTCCGAGAGTTGAACGAAGCACATTGATAGATCGAGTTACAGAGTTTGTCCTCGATCGATCATTGATGCAGGCGGCCAAGTGGGATAAAGAGAATGCTTGTTTGAACATTTCTGTAAATATCTCGGCAAGAAATCTTATGCATCCTGATTTCCTGCATGTGATAAAGGCTTTACTTGATAAGCATGAGCTTCAAGGTAATAAATTGGAACTTGAACTTACAGAAACTTCGCTAATGCACAATATATCTCGCTCCATTCAGGTTCTTTCAGAAATCGTAAAACTAGGCGTCGTGGTTTCCATTGATGATTTCGGAACTGGATACTCGTCACTTCAGTACCTACAAATGTTGCCGGTTTCGATCATAAAAATAGACAAAAGCTTCATGGCCGACCTTGCGACCTGTAAGAGTGCAAGGAACATTGTAGATTCAACATTATACCTTGCGAAAAAAGTTGGCATGAAAGTAGTGGCTGAAGGTGTTGAAAATGAGGAAACACTACGTCTACTTCGCGAATTTGGATGCGAGTACGCACAAGGTTTTTATATTTCAAGACCTATAGGACCTTCCGTTTTAAAGAAACTGTACTCAAAAAACAATGGTTATCTGAACTTTAAAAATTGACAATCTCAAACAGTTAAAGCTGCAACTTTAACCTAGAATGAGTTTTCAACCTTTTTTTGCATTAAGGTGGGCGATAAATTATTGCCGGTTATTTAAATCCAATAACCAATAATGAAAATACAAGAAAATTTATTAGAAACAAGAAACACAATAGGACATTCAATACTGACACTAAACGGGAAGGATTAGGAAGTGCGAACTGATTTAGCTAGAGAAAATATAAGCCAAGAAGAATTGGATGCTATAGAAATAGAATTCAAATCTTATAGCGATTACGATGATCGTTATTTTCTTTTAAAATTTCAGCTGGTGATTCTAGTAGGATATTTCTATGCCATTTTGTTAATATTCTTTCCAGAAATTATTGTCGAATGGCTAAAAGTTGATGACCTTCTTTACGGAATGGCTTCCACATCTGTAATGCTTATGCGAGGAGTTTTAGTTACTGTTGGGATTTCTATAGCTATTTACTCGTATTTGAAAGATCACTACGTAAACTTAGTTTTCGGCAGTATTACAGTCACTTCTTCGTTTAACTTTATATCGGATATTCCATTATATTATTGGTCTAGAATTTCTGACGATTTTTCTAGCGTAGCACTGATTCTATTATTTAGATTGGTAGTAGTACTATCAATGATCTCGTTATTTCAAAATATTGAAAAAATACCCAAGGGTAAGCGACGCGTATTGATAAATCCAATAATTACCATCTGAAGATGACACAATAATGAACAGAACTTTCAATAACAAGAAGAAAGCCAAGAGCCTAGGAGTAGCTGGAGTAAATCGCCACTCGTATAACGTGAGTGTAGTTTGACGTTGTCATAACGTTTCCCTCTCTATTAAAAGTAAAATCAGCGATTAATCTATGTCGAAATATCGAAACAAAGACGACCTTTGGTAACATTATAGAAAGCACTATTAGATTATTTATTTATTATTATTCAACTTGTTACTTATCATTTTAAAATCCTTCCAAGGGTGCCAATATAATCTCCAGGTTATAAAAATAATCCTATTTAGTTTCTGAATAGATTTACTTAAATCCCTATTAAATCCAACAATTCTAACTAATCTTTTGTCGAAGATTAAAAATCCATCGGTAAAATTACAGCAACCAATACCACAGACACTATTCCTCATATTGCTGAAAAGTCTCCTTTTGGCGTACCAGGACACTCCAGTCTTAACTTTAAAACAGTAAGTTCTAGAAATTCTTAAAACTTTTTGTAATCCCCGCATGTCAGGTAAACAGAAAGCCAAGGTCCTCGAGAAAGTTGGAAATTCGCTTACAATAGAACTATTTGAGAGTGACATGAAGTCTGTTTTTAACGCATTATCGGCCACTTGGGATTTAGCGTTGTGAGAGTATGCGTGAACAAGTAAAGAATGTATGGAACCAAGCTATCCAATTATTAATTGGTTTTTAAATATAAATTGAAAGCTTATGACTTTTCTTTAATTTAGTTTTGTCTATTTAACTTCAATCATTTCGGTTTCTATATAACTTAGCTACCAGATCGTACAGTTATTGACAGAACTCCAAGGGGCGCTCGATTCAATAGTTTCGTTACCGTCAATTTTAGCTACTTTTTGGCAAACGATGGTTGATGGCTTTCTTATTGATTTCACCACCCATGTTCTAAGCCGGGTAAGTACTGTACTTACTTGACTTACAACCACCCCAACAAGTTTTTTCAGCGGCTGACTGTACTTCCCGCACTCTTCTTTTATAAAGTAGCAAATCCGCAAGAACTGTTCTTTTCGCTTAACATCTACCCCCCCCATTAGCCTGGTATATCCTCCCCAATCGCCCTTGTCGGCGCATTCAGTAACTTGCTCGAATTTCTCTAGGTCATCCCCAAGTAGTTCTTTTACTGACTGCGGAACATGGCCGTTCAATCGCCTAAGCTCTCTATAGACGGTCACGCTTACCCCTCCGATCTGCTGAAACTGACGAATACCATGAGTTGATGCCCAAGCAACGATCCTCTCAGCGCTCGATGCTGCATCGTTTCCATAGTTATCAAATGGCACACCAAAACCATCTATGTTTTTTGAGACATATTTCGCAATGTATCCTGCTGCGCTACCTTTACTCGGGTCTATCTCTTCGACCTTTAGTCGATGCTCAGAAGCGCCTTTCTCGTCCCCATCTTCTTGGAGGGCGTACCGGGACAACGTACTTGTAAGCGCTTCTATCTGGTGGGGTTTGACAAAGAACAGCATATGCCAATGCGGGGTACCATCGTGGTGGGGCTCAACAATTCTGAAGCCATAAGGCTTTATCCTTAGACGACTTAACGATGCTCTAGAACGTTTCCAGACATTGTTTAGGTACGTTTGGGTCTCTTTAACGGAGTAGCCAGCGAACTTAGTGTTACGCCTACACGGGTTGCTTAAATATGCATGATACTTGGAGGGTGCCGTTAGAGTGATAAACACTCCTACATCACCACACTCTTTTGCTATTTCTTCGAAGCCAACAACTCGAACCATAAATTCGTTACGCCGGTTCACAGGATTACTCACGGAGCTTTCATTTAGCTCTTGTAGCGTTGCAGTTTCACCTAGATCATTCTCCATCTCTACGAGGCTCATCAGATTGGCATTTCTTCTTTTCGCCTCTCGATACCGTTGAACTAGAAAATTGCTGGCGTAAATACCCATTTCCTTGTTCACCAATCCAAGCTGTCTATTCATTGTCTCCAGCAAAACGCCTTGAAGTTGCCGTATTTGTCTGCGCCACCACTGTTGGTCGAACACGCGGGCTGCTGCCTGCTTAATCTGGTCGTCGTTCGCGACTCTCCAATTTCTACAGGGAAAACTTAAGCCATAGATTGCTAACTCTTTAATGCATGATTTGATTGCGAACACATTCTTAGTGCCTGGCACTCTCGCTCGGTGAAAGCTTTCAACGTATTTACGTCGAAACGCATCCGCTTTCAATTCGGCAAATGCTCTCACTTCATCATCGTCCGAATAAATACTTAGACCTATAGCCTTACTTCCAATCGTTAGAAACTGGTCACACTGCAATAATTGCCGGTTTGCTTCAATGTAGGAGGATTTCAGCGCTTCTCGCTTGTATTGATGCGCTAGTGCGATGCACAACGGCAGATGTTTTGAGAAGATACCTTCTCTAAATTGCTTACACCCTAGTACGCCAAAAGGCGCAGTAATCTCATTCGCCTTACCTATAGGATTCATAACCCAGCCCCCCTCGATCCGCAGGACGAACTGCACGAGCCGCTCAGATCTAATAGGTCAATCGACGGTAAATGGTTCTCGCTCCCCTCAGGAATTGACCTAAGGTCTCGCTGCCTTTCGTTCCCTCTAGACCGCGCACTTAGTGTCCTCCAGCAATTTCTCTGAATATTTTTCGAGGATAGGCAGGTACCTATAGGTCTAAACAATTTTTCGAATAGGCCTATAGGTCCAAATAAGCTGGCTACCTTTGGATAGGAAATGGACAGATTGACCTGATTACTCATGGTGTTGCCCCAGATGCTCAAGCCTATGGAACTGGTCAAGCCACGCATTGAGATCATCTAGAAGGTAGCGAACAGACCGGCCTATTTTGATAAAGGGAGGTGCTGGGGTTCTATTAGGTCGGATTCCGTCCATTCGGGATTGACGGAGGAAGGAACGGCTCATGCCGATGTAAGTTGAGGTCTCTTCCTCTGTGAGTACTCGCTTGTTAGGACTCAAGTTCATTGCTGTGCTCCTCATAGTTTGCCAAGACTTGGCATTTCATTGATGGGCACAGCGTAGCGAGTGAAAACCTTTCGGGAGGGAATATGGGATTTTCAGCTGTCTAGCCGGGATATTTAGTAACTCTTTGGGAGAAATCCTCAGAAACTAGGTATCTATAGGAGATTCATCTCCTAGTAGTTCTAGAAATGCTAAGTAGATTAATGGTTCATGGAGTATTGGAAATCCACGATTTTGGTGGGATACTTCGGATCAATGAAGGGAAGCAAGCATCATGGGTACGCAACGCCAAGATCAAACAGAGTATGTGGCTCATTCGTGGCACCGCACTAATTATTAATCCCGACAAGAAAAATGCTTCACGATATTACAGTTATCGTGTGACCTAGAAATTAGTAGGAACTAGTAACAAAATGGAAGTAACTGTCGAAATATTTATAAACAAAATGACCCTATCGGCGAACGGCTCTTCAAAAATTATATTTCCAGAAGCCAATTACTCAAGCAACAGGTTACTTGTTGGAAGTTATTTAAATGCTGTTGATTGTCTTGAAAAGGGACTAAAAGAAATCGGAGCAAAAAGCCTCTTTAGATTTAGGAAGCCCATACTTAAAATTACACCAAAGGAACTCATTGATGGCGGGCTATCTGAGGTCGAGACGCGAGTGCTTCTGGAATTAGGATATGGCGCTGGTGCCAAAAAAGTAATCCTTAAAGAGCGGTAATGTAAGTTCTTATAACAATTATATTAAATACCAGATTTATTCAGCTTCAGGTGTACGGTTGGATATGAAATAAAATAAACCTGCAATACCTATACAGATAAAGAATTCAAATAACCCTAAACTGGAAGTCCCGCCAAACAACCTAGTAAGTTGCTCATATATAGGTACCAAGACGTAAAGAATCGCTAACAATCTAAAAACCAGTGGAGGGATAATTCTTTCTACATGGCTTATCTCTTTTCCCAAGAACATACGTAAAAAATATGCGTTTGCACCTAAAGATAGAACCAAAAAACCAGCGCCCACAATAATCGATATCAATGTTTGCTCAAAACCGGTAAACATAGTTATTACCCCTACTAGCGACATTAGAGATATCGGCAATAGAAGTAGTCCAATTGTTTTAGTGAACTTCTCAGGGAATTTGTACGGTAAAGATCTTGTCGATTCCATTCTCAAGTATGATGAAAAATTCTTCTCGTACTTTCGAAATAGTGAATCGGCCAGTTTTACCAGATCTTCTTTAACTTCCTTATCACCAATAGAAACGATGATTGTTGGTTGCGGGCCAAATTCATGACTATTCTTGTCTAACCAATCAATTAACTGATAGTGACTGGAATAATCAAAGTCGCTTTCAGGCTCTCCCAATATAATTCTATTAAAACCCCCCTCCTCTAACATTCTCTTAGCAACTTCTAGGTTCGACGCATAGGAGCAAATCACGGCTTGCTCCTTCCTTTTACCAACATAGAGGTATCTGATAGGTGTGCTTCTTCGGAGAAGAAGAAAATTAAGAATATAATTAAGCAGCGACATAAAATTTTCTTATTGTTGAAACCTTATTTTCAAAGGTCTTGTATAGAAGTCTCTTAGTTTCAAAATCTTTTTTAAGCCACTCGATGCAATCGCTGTCCATTTTCTCTATCACTTGATCTAAATCGAATGACTTCTCTTTTCCCTTGTATTCTCTATGAAGTAGTTTCCATATTCCCTTTGAAGAAAGGCTTTTATTAGAAATAAATGCTCTCTCTACCACTTTATCGATACTTGTTGGATTCACTTTATTCTCACACCATAAAAGACGGACTTGATCACTAGTCTCCGTTGAGTTAATTGTGCTCTTCTTCGAAACGAACAAATTAGCCTTCTCTAGATCTTCACCTCTAAAACGTAAATCAGCTAACGAATACTCACCATTTCTCGTAATGTCGTAGCTGTAGGCTAAACCCTTCTCCGTTAAAGGATCATTATTATGTATTTTCTTTTCAGCACTTGGATCGCTATCGTTCTCAAATTCTGAGAATAATTTAACTGCCTTATAAATAAGACTGGCTGTTTTTATCTTCTCGACAGGGAATGTGTGCAGGTAAAACGTAAGATTATCAAGCGCCTCCCGCTCTAGATATCGCCATCTGATACCGCCGCAAGGCCCGATAGCTTCTTTAAACGGATTCACTTTATCAATTTCCGCTTCATTGACGATTCCTGTCGGTATTAGAATTCGCACTATGGCTTTCCCTTTCTCAACCAAATCGAGTTGATCCTCATCCGATATTAACGCCAAACCTCGATACACTGATGTGCCAACATAATTGGCTCTGCCAGTTTCTGCGTGCTTAGCAAGAACACAAAATTTGCGTTTTTTTACGTAAAGAGAGGCTCTTAGCGCCCTTGTTTCAACAAGAAACAAAAGTTCTTCTTCGGTTCGATTAACCTCACGAGATGCCGCCTCCAAAGTAAAATAATCTCGATTCATCGTCTTATCCTAGCAGCGCTATTGCTTCAGCTTTATGTTCCGGAGCTAAATGGGCGTACCTAAGAGTTGTCGCAATATCGGCATGACCACATAGGTCACGAACTGTGTTTAACGGTACCCCTTTCATCACGAGCTTCGATGCAAAGTCGTGCCTCATGTCGTGCCACCTAAATTTCTTGATCTTTGCCGCACTCAATACGGCAGCCCAAGACTTTTTGACGTTATCTAATCGATTACCGTCCTTACCCGGGAAAACGAGCGCGCTCTCGTCGTCTGCCTCCATTTGAGACTTCCAATCCTCTATTGCATTTCTTGCAGATGGGCTTAAGGGTATATGCCTAGTCTTATTCGACTTGGCGTTTTCAGCCCGAATGGTGATCAGGTTCTCTTCAAAGGAAATATCTCGCCAGCGGAGGTCGAAAGCTTCGCCCTGCCGAATACCTGTTTTAAGGGAAAGTAAGACCATTGGAATGAGACGATCTGCATAGGTGACCAGATGTAGATCCGGAAGCCCCTCATAGCCCCTAACGCGCCTAAACTCATTTCCTCGCGCCCTAGCCTCCTTAAGCTCATTATCTCTCGCTAGGAGGCTTGCCATTAAGCGTTCTTCCTCTTCCGGGCTTAGGTAACGAACATTGGGAGAGGAATCTGTAGGTAGCTGCCTAAGGCGCTTTAACGGGTGCTCTTCTATCGCCTCCCACTCTAACGCTCTGGAGAGTAAGCCTCTAAGAGCGGTGATATCACGATTGATGGTGCTCGCCTTCTTCCCGTTTCTTAATCGCTCGGTGCGCCATTGCTCCAGTAATAGAACAGAAACCTTGTTTAAGGGAAGATCGAACAGGTCGGAGAAATTACGTTTAATGCCTGCAATAGTGCGAACACCAGATTTCTTGTTCTGAAGCACCCACGGCCCATAGTGGTTTTCAAGGAAACGGCCCAGGGTTCTATCGCGGATCTGTGCTGCTTTGAGTTTCTCGTCTTTCTTTGCCTGTTGAACGTCACTGCCTTTGATCACACTCGCCGCATGGTCTTCAGCTAAGTTTCGAGCTTGGGCAACGCTTAGATTCGAGGAGAGTCCTATCTTGATACGAGATTTGAGATTTGCTGCATTGCGGTAAGCAAAGTAATAGCTCTTTGACCCTGTAGGTTGCACCCTCAGAATGAATCCTTTGAGTTCGGTATCAACCACCTCATAGGGTTTGGATTCAAGAGGCAGTTTCTTAACTAATGTCTCAGTGATTTTGGCTTGCATCGTTCCCCCTTGATTTAGGGGAACCTTAAACGTAAGTCCGCATTAAGTCCAACGTGAAAGTACAACGAGGAATCTTGAACAATTTTAAAATACTGCGATGAACGAATTATCTTATTGTTTTATATACCTTTAATATAACAACCCCGTTCACTGACGTTCATTGAAATACACCGGAAAACAGCCAATTATAGCTCTCCTAAGGGACAGGTCGCAGGTTCAAATCCTGCCCGGGGCACCAATTTGAGACGGCGCTGGGCACTCTAGGAACTAGGGTGCTTGGCAGCCATTCTGACACTGCGGAAGCTAGCTGCAATCTCTTACCTGAAACCCTTACCTCACTAGGTGTGACTCGTATTTCTGATATCACAGTCTTTAAGTAAGCTTTAGTTACCTCAGTATTATCAGAGAAAAGCGCCTCATTAATCGCTTTGCAGAACGCTTCAGTATGTTTTTTTCCTCGGCGAAACAAGTTAGGTGAGATTTGCGCTTCAATATCCCTTATCTGATCTGACAGATTTACCATTCGTGCTCTTTTACTGCTTATCGTTTCCTGTAGTACCTCATCTAGAGTTAGAGAGCCTTCCGAAAGTGCTTCATACAAAGTTTCAAGAGATGCTTTTAAGCGAGTATTTTGGGCCTTCAATATCTCAACTTTTTTAGAAAGAGACTTAGATGATTCCCTTAACTTAGCCTCTAGGCCTCTGATAAGCTTGTCAATTGAATGGTGGTCTTGAAACCTACTGGAAACGGCACCAATAATGGCTTCTTCCAGTTTCGCTTTTGGTATACTAGGACAGCTACATAGACTGTTGCCGACAGTAACTCTGGTCCAGCATTTATAATAGTGATATCTGCCACTTTTCCCAGTAATTACTCGCAAACTTGCGCCACAAATATCGCATTTTAAAAAGCCTGTTAATAGTGTTTTTGACCGATAACCTAACTCATCAATAGCACTCTGATTTTTCCGCACTTTCCCATTTCTATCAGTTTTAAAAGGGCTCCTTTTCTCGAGTCCCAATTTAACTCTATGAAATTGCTTTTCATCTACGATGCTAGGAATTCTTGCGCTAATAGGCACACGCCCGTGCCTATTATTAGGTCGGATTTTTCCCCATACATAGTTACCTGTATATGCCGTATTCCTTAGAATCCCATGTACATCATTTACTGCCCACTTTCTACCTCTTTTGATTATGCCAATAGAATTCAAATAAGCGGCAATCCTTTTTAAGCCCCATGGTTCACCTGTAGTGCCTGTTTCAGATAGGCTAAATATTAACTTTACAGTTTCGGATTCCTTCGGCTCAATCGCTAACCTTTTTTTATAGCCACTTCGAGCGGGAATATCAGTTGTTAAGCTATGATAGCCATAAGGTGGTTTTGATCTAGGGAAAAACCCTTGCCTTACGCACTCCTCCATAGCATCAGTCACTTGCCGGTGTAATCCCCCCACTTATAATCGACCTTCTAGATAGAGGGTTACGCTGCTAGTCGTAATCGTCTTGGAGGCACTACCCAATCGCAGTGCTGGGTCTTTCGTTGATGTATTTCCACTGCTAATTCGTGTTGACTATATATCCTTAAAGTGTCTATGACTCTAGGGCCTTACCAACCCGCAGACTATTGGCATTCCACGAATTCGGTGGGATACTCTTTTGCGATTTCTAAAAGTGTACGTGGAAAAATTTCAATTGAAAATACTCATACACACCCTATAAATGTTGGCCAGTAGATGCTGCCATGAAAATTACCCAAATCACTAGAAGAGACCTCTTCGATGTATTGCTTATCGAAAAGGTTAACTGGGCCGGGACAATGGAGGAATCAGAGTTCCTCTCGCGCCTCTATGACATGAGCTCGATACCTTCGACAGATCAACGTTTTCCCGATGCTTCCGGAGACATCTGGCAACACAGGGTTAACAACGAGGACTGGGAGGATAACTGGGTTTTTTACGATCGCCGCTTTCATCTTATGAATGGTGACGACGAGATCCTGTTGCGATTCCTAGCTGAATCGGTTCACCCTGTAGTGCGTCCCGATGTGACCGAATGCCAGAAGCTTGTTCAGCTGTACAATAGCTACTTGATAAACGATGGTTTTGAAATATCGGAAAGAACACGGATATCGGGCAAGCCCATCTATATCGGTCGTAACGTGGGAGCTGTCTCCCTCCCAGGAGTAGAGGCCGCAAAACAAACGTTAAGCGGCAGTGATGTCGTGTATGTCACCCAACAAATTACAAGAATGGAGGCGGCGGTACTGAACGACCCCGGTCTTGCCATTGGAACTGCGAAAGAGCTACTGGAAACCTGTTGTAAAACAATTCTCAGTGAGCGTGGAATTGAGCCGCCAAGGAACGACGACTTAGGCCAGCTGGTCAAGCGTACTGTTAGGGAACTAAAGTTAACCCCAAAGGATATTCCTGACGAAGCAAAAGCCGTAGACACTATTCGTATCCTATTAAGTAATCTGGCTGCAATCACAAACGGGATTGCGGCTCTTAGGAACAAATATGGCACTGGGCATGGTAAGACTGCATCTTATAAGGGCCTTGGGCCAAGACATGCAAAGTTAGCTGTCGGGGCAGCTTCCACACTTGCCGTTTTCTTAGTTGAAACGCATCGAGACTCCAGTAATGGTGATTAACCAAACCCTCCAGCGAACGGCTTACATCCGCAACGCGCTTCAATTCAGTTGGTAAGACTATGGAAAATATACCTCCATTCAATGCTCAACAGTTGGAAGCTGCGTGTAGGGTGCTGGCCGATACCGAGCGTGGCCTTACAGGGGCGGAGATCGGTTATCTGCTTCAAGACTGCAAGGTTCCCGACACATCGCCAGAATTGACTAAATGGAAACGTCTGTTTAATGCATTGGTGGCGGTTCAAAATAAGCATCAGATCGGCAACCATCTCATCATGTTTATAAACCGTGCGTTGAATCCTGTCAGCTATGCCCGAAACAAAGAAGCTTTCGAGTGGCGACGCTCTGAACTTAATGTCGTCTTGGCGTTTCCTGGATTTGGGGTGCGCGAGGACGGGAAAGTAGTTCGGACAGCAAAAGAAACTACGATTACTGGAGCCAGAGCAAGAGCTAATGCACTTCGGGCGAAACTTGAAGATCGAGGAGCCCATACAATGGTTTTCGAGTTCTGTCGGGCCGAGCTGCTTGATGAGAACTACTTCCACGCTGTGCTTGAAGCAGTTAAAGGTGTAGCCGAACGAATTCGCGAGATTTCTGGCCTTACCAGTGATGGAGCTGACTTGTTCAATGAAGCCTTCTCGACAAAGAAGCCGATTTTAGCTGTAAACGGCCTTTCCACGAGTACAGAGATTAGTGAACAGAAAGGCTTCACAAGCATGCTTGTAGGGTTATTTGGAGCTGTGCGTAACACAACGGCGCATGCACCAAAAGTCCGCTGGCCTATGGAAGAGCAGGACGCGTTGGATATTTTTTCCCTAGTTTCCTTCATACATCGGAAGCTAGACATCACTATTAAATTATAGGCGACAGTACATGCGTGCGAGTAACCAACCGATCAACCGGACACCATACGCATACTGCTTTTGGTCCCCTGCGCCGGCTATGTAATTCTCCCGGTTCTTCACCACTAGGACCGGTTTGTTCATGGCAAATGGCCCTCCTATGAACCAATTTGCCAGAAATATCTAGTTTAGAGTGCTTCGATTATTATGGGAGACGGTCAATACACGTAGCCGACGCAAAAACCCTGTCATCGATTTCAGTCGGCAACCGTCGCGCCCAGCCAGTGCCAAGCCTCGGCTTCCTTGTCTGCAGCGAACGGCCGCATGTCGATGTCCGGGAATAACGGGTTCATCGTCTCTATGGCTTTATGCATCCAGCCGGGTGCGCCGACGACCGCGTAGCGCTCCACTTTTTGCATCGCAGCGAGCTTCATCGATAGCAGCCCGCTATGCATGAAGACCGCCGGGTCTACGCCATTGAAATGGTCGATACGCGCGAGCAGACGCACTTTGTCGTGAGCCTCGAGGAACTTGTTCAGCTCTGTCATCACGGCAGAAACCGCATCGGCTGTCATGGCACCGTTTATCTCGAAGCCCATTACATCGTCCTTCGAGCTGCGAATGATTCGCATCGACGATGCGTGTTTCGATTTTTCGACAGCAGTGGGAATTTCCGCCGTCCACTTGATGGCGGCATCGCGCTGGCTTGAAGCGAACGCCTTAAACTGCGGTTTGGAGATCAACGATTGGATCAGGGCGACTATAACGCCAGGCCATTCTTTGTCGGACACTAATGCTACCCGGTAGAACTGCCCGATGTGGGAGAAGAACTCCATATCGGCCTGCACACCGGCGGCCAGTCCTTCGGCGCCTATATCGGAGAGCTCCGTGAAGTCAACCACCATGCCGATGTGCTGATGCTCCTTGATTTTGGCTTCGAGCGCACTACGGTATGCGCTCATGTCGTTGCCGGTCAACTTACCGCTTAGGCGAATGTCTAGTACGTGTATGGGTATCTTAGTTTCATTCATTTTGGAACTCCGTTGGTGGTGGAAAGTGAAGCCGTTGGCTGCTGGGTCTAGAAGGGCTTGTGCGGTGTCGCTTGGCTACGTGGACACTTTAATTTTAGGTTGAGCATTTATCTCTACGCGCCCAGTAAGGTCCGTACGGTAGCGCACTGACGCAAGACATCTGGGACTCTGTAGTGCGATTTAGATAAGTCTCCAACTCTTCAAGGAAGGCTTTCTTGAAGGAAGGTCTAGCATCATCTCCATGCATATATTCATCGGGTGACACGTTATGGAGTCGCGATATTTCACCGCCCATACCCGCTTCGAGCTGTTTCTATCGATTATATTGATCTCAACTACGGCTAGGTAACGTATGTCCACTGTCAAATATTTCGGTCGGATCAAAGGGTTTATATTCTGCTTTGTTGCGTCAAGGCTTACGAGCTTCTGACTGAGTACGGTCTCTAGATCGTTGTTCTCGTCCTCTTTGTAAAGTCCTTTTACCGGTATCGGGCTATCAATCTCCGCCAACACATAGTCTTTCAGAAACAGCGGAATATCCCTAGCGTCTAAACTGTAGGTTGTATATTCCACATGGTTTCCGGGCAGAAGAGGGTAACCTTAGCCCCCCCCCCTCAGAGAACTCGAACCGACGCAACCGTCCAGTGGAATTGTCATAATTAATATTGCCACTGTATTTACGAATCAAAATTTCATAGAGCGTTCCCTTTTGCTAGTAATTTACTGGTTTCTAGCCTTAATTTTCTAGGGGGTTTGCGTTAGCTGTTTTCCACAACCCTACAGACTAAGTTGAAGAGGAAGTTGCAAAAGCAGAGATATTAGCTATAATTGGTTCAGTAAGCACTGAACGTTCTGAACATAATAAAACTATAAAGAGCACAAGGCAAGCCGATAATCGTCAGAACATCTGACCTGGAGCAGTAAAACAATGAAAAGCCTAAATACACGAGAGCTCACAGAGCAGGAGATCGAATTTATCGAACGCATGGGCATGAGCGCCTTGGCGGACGGCCTGTCTCGTATAGCCGGGCGCATATGGGGGGTATTGATGATTAGCGAAGATCCACTAAGTTCAACACGACTGTCGGAACTGCTCGCGATAAGCAAAGGTAGCTTAAGTACCAATACACACAGCTTGGAGGCTCTCGATATTATCGATCGACATTATGTCTCCGGTGCACGGCAAGAACATTTTTCAATAAAACCGAATCCCTATCGAATTCTTGTAGAAGGTCAAATTAAGCGTTTTGAAACGTCGTGTAAATTCCTTGCGGAAACACGGAAAAAACTTCCCGGCAAAACTGCTCAGAGAAGACTCAAGGAGTTGGAACAGTTTTACACAATATACGGCGAAACCTGCAAAATTGTAATTACTGAACTGGACAAACATGACCGTAAAAATTGAACCAACAGATACGCTGCGCGAAAATCATTTGTCATGGAATCAATATTTAGCGATGTCTTCTTCCAGATTAATTTGTTTACTTATTGGAACTAGCCTCTTCCTCACAGCCTGCGTTAACCACCCAAACTCAGCTATCGAATTGCCCATGCAGGTGCCTACACAATGGAAGCATGGGGAGTCTGTTGGGTCCACGAATACTAATTTTTGGTGGCAAGCCTTCAACGATTCACGTTTAAGCGCCCTCGTTCTGCAAGCTGCTGGTAACAATCTCACAATTCTCCAAGCGGAGGCACGCTCAGAACAGAGTCGCCAACAAGCGTTGATAGCAGGGGTCGAAACTCTTCCAAACATTAATGGGGTCGTCGAGCGTTCTAGACGTAATCAGAATAATGCGCAATTTGGAACGACAACCGCTAATGCGGCAAGTGCACTAACAAATATTACCGATAATGCCAGCGCCGTATTCCAGATCAGTTGGGAATTAGATCTATGGGGGAAAATGGCAACTCAAACCGAGGCCGCACGACAAGACTTTCTCGCAAGCAAAGAGAATGTTACAGCGTTACAGCAGTCTATCGCGGCTCAAACTACATTGGCTTACTTCGCCACCATCGAAAGTAGAGAACAAATGGCATTGTCCGAGAGAACAGTCACCACATTAGAGGAAACTGCTAGACAAGTAGGAAATCGGTCCGACGCCGGTATCGCCTCTCCCGCTGATAAACAATTGGCAATAGCAAATCTAGAAACCGCACGGGCCGGTTTAATGAGTCAGCGCGAGAATAACCAGCGCGTCATCACACAATTGGAGTTACTTATCCGGCACTATCCTCATGCAAATATCGAAGTGGCTGAGCGTCTACCCCAGCTGCCACCACAGCCAGATACAGGAATCCCTGCAGAATTGCTATCTCGACGCCCAGACTTGCGCGCGGCAAAGAATTCGTTGGAGGCGGCAGGGTTGCGAGCGAATGTAGCAGATCTGGCTTATCTGCCAACGATTAGTTTGACCGGCTCCAGCGGCACTCAGAGCAATGCGTTAACTGATTTATTGCATGGCCAATTCGGTGTTTGGTCTATTGCAGGTCAGCTCGTGCAGCCGCTATTCCCATTTAGAGGATTGCAAGCCGCCAGCGCAACGGCAGAATCAATACGATTGGAAGCCTTGTATCGATATGCAGAAGTGGCTTTGGCTGCTTTCGCTGAAGTAGAGAATGCGCTGGCAACAGCGACTTTTTTGCAAGATCGCGAGACTGCTTTGGGCCTTGCATCCGCTGCCGCTATTGAGGCAGAGCGTATTGCATTGAATCGTTATAACCAGGGCCTTACTTCCTTTCTGAACGTTCTGGAAGCGCAACAGCGTGCCTTGGACACACAGAGCTCCTTTATTGCGGTTCGACGCGCGCGCCTAGACAATAGAGTTAATCTCCACCTCGCGCTAGGAGGGGGATTTGAGCCAGAAACCGAAACAAGTTACAGGGGTGCACAACATTGAAGAATTTCCTAAACGCATTATTTTTCATGCCACTGCTACTCTCTGCTTGTAGCGATGCAGTAGACGAGACAGGCCTTATAGATGATCTTGGCAATGTTGTTAGTGTCCGCACCAACACGGTGAGCCGAACAACGCTACAAACTTGGATTTTCGGCGAGGGCACCGCGCGAGCCTTACAAAGAGAATTCCTAAGTTTCGAAAGTGCAGGGCGCATTGCCTTCGTCGACCCCAACCTAAAAGAAGGAGACACCATACAGCTAGGACAAGTCATCGCCTATCAACAGCAAGACCGCTCAAACGCTGAGCTAGCAATTGCTTCTGCCAGAATCGTCGATGCAGAAAGCGAGTTGGCCAGCAATGAAGCGTCTCTAGAGGAAGCAAGAACTAACTTGAATTTGGCAGAAAAATCCTTCCAACGTTATGAGGTGTTATTACAACAAGAATCCGCCTCATTGCAAGAACACGATGAGGCGCGAGCGAGACTTGAACAATCCCGGGCCGCACTCACGCGCACGCAACGACAACTGTTAGCTGCAAGATCACAAATCGAATCTGCTCGCGCACAAATGCAAAGTGCGGAGTTGATTTCGAAAGAATCCAAAATTGCATCTCCTATTAATGGCACGCTAGCACGTTTGAATATCGAACAAGGCTATTATTTTTCGCCACAACAAGTTCAAGCCACAAGCGAAGCGGGAGCCCTAAATACTGTTCCTGTGGTCATTATTGACGACTCAATATTTGAAATAACAGTCAATCTACCTTCATATGAGTTCCAACAAATAGAAACGGGGCGCGATGTGTTGATCCAACGTGATCGAAGCTCTCTAGTTCAGGCAACAGCGCAGTCGATGCCACCTAGCGACTACGAGACCTCACCAAGCACACAATACGTGCGTGCTGAGGTGTACGCAGTCAGTCCATCTGTGGACCCCGATACACGCACTTTTGCCATCAAAGTCAGAACGCTAAGCGAAGAGAGCAAACTTCAGGATGGCGAGTTTGTCACAGCCTGGATCGCTGGTCCTACTGCAGAACAAACTCTTACAATTTCATTAGATGCTACCCGCTACGACAACGGACAAGCCTATGTCTTTGTGGTCGATGCACACACCAATACAGTATCTCGACGTAACGTCGAACTTGGACTACAGGGACGTGATCGTCAACAAGTGCACTCTGGCTTGGAGGAGAATCTACAAGTAGTCACTACTGGGCGTTCTAGACTCGGTGAAGGCGACTCCGTACGTGTGCTCACAAGTACAGGCGATGGCGTGGGAATGTCATTATGACCACCTCTACCAACAGTACCCCTGAACATCAAGAATCTAATGAAGTGGCCAGCGCACACCCCTTGGCGCGTTTTTTCCTTCTGAAGACAACTTTCGGTTTGCTATTCACTGCCCTGCTGGTCGTAGGGGGGTATATGGCTTATTTAAGTCTGACGAAGGAATCCCTGCCCGATCTCGATATCCCTCAAGCGACTATCACAACCTTATGGCCAGGTGCGGACCCAGACACCATAGAGAAAAAAATCACCCAAGAGATAGAGGACGAAATATCTAAACTGAAGGGATTGAAGACTTTCTCTAGTGCTTCAAATGATTCCTTTTCCATTATCGCCGTAGAGTTTACGGCAGAAACTAATTCTGCAGATGCAATGCAAAGACTACGCGACGCTGTGGCAGATGCACAAGCGAGTTTACCTGCCAATGCGGAAGCACCAAGTATCCAACAAGTCTCCGTTGACGACCGTCCCGTCATGACCGTAGCCCTGTTCGGTGATGTGACGGATACGACTCTCAATGAGTATGGGACCGCGTTGCAAAAGCGTTTCGAAACAGTGAGCGGTGTCAATGAAGCAGATCTCGGCGGCAACCGTGATGAAGTAATCCAAATTCTGCTTGAGCCACAACGGTTAATGGCGCTAGGAATTTCGCCGACTCAAGTTCTACAAGCGATTAACTCTGCGAATTTAGACCAACCTTTCGGCGAAATCGATAGTGAACAAATTGGTGCGGTTATTCGCCTAGAAGGGCAATTCCGAAGTGTGGATGACTTGTTGAATCTGCCTATCAGCAGACTCGGAACAAGCCTAAATGAGTATCCAGTTAGGCTAGGAGAGCTAGGTAGCGTAGAGCGCAAATTGGACAGGGAGTTGACGCGCGCTTTCTTCAGCGAAAATCAGAGCAGTTTTCAGAAGTCCATCGATATCAGCATCCGCAAAACCCCAGGGGCTGACACCGTAGTGCTTATTGAAGAACTGCGTCAGATGCTCAGCGTCATGGCAACAGAGAGTTCTTGGCCTGAGGAGCTGAATTACGCTATCACCCTTGATGCCTCCGAACAAATTTGGGACTCGTTGATAGACGTTTTTATCAATGGCTTACAGGCAATGGTTGCGGTGTTCTTAATCCTGTTTCTTGTGCTCACCTGGCGCGAAGGCCTAATCGCTGGACTCTCCATTCCACTTTCCTTTGCCGGCGCCATGCTCGTAATCTGGATGTTAAACTACACCTTGAATGAATTGGTAATCATCGGAATGGTGCTAGCGCTAGGATTGCTGGTTGATGTGTTTATCTTGATGATGGAGGGTATTCACGAGGAAATTTACAGCAATAAGAAATCCTTCGGCCAAGCGGCCCTTGCCACAGTAAGTCGCTATGGCATTCCAGCATTCGCGGGACAACTTACCACGATACTCGCATTGGCCCCGCTCATGGCAATCACAGGCACTTCGGGCAAGTTCATTAGGGTACTACCTGTGACGGCCATTGCCTGTCTCGTAGTGGCATTTGCAGTCGCGATGCTCGCTAGCGTTCCACTTTCTCGTTACCTAATGGGGCCAGTGGCCAAACAAGGGGCAAAGGTCAAAGAAAGCCGCGCGGATAAGTTGGTCGGCGATATTTCTAGTCGTTTTCACCAGTGGAGTTTAGTGAACCCACTCAATTCCAAGAAGTCCGCGAAACTCTGGGTGTTTAGCACACTGTTTCTATTCTTGCTGTCACTACTGGCCGCCTCACGCATTCCTTTAGTTTTATACCCTATGAGTGATGGGCTTAATCTAGGGATCAATATTGAATTGCCACCCTCCACCACACTGGAAACATCACAGTCGGTTGCCGATGAGATAGGCGCAATTCTGCTTGAAAAACCCTATTTTGACACGATGATCAAACAGGTGGGCCGCAAGAGTCCGCTCGCGTCGGGTTCGATAAGCTCCGCATTGCAACCCTCGGAAGGTGAGAATTTCATCGGCTTTTCAATTACCTTTGTCGATCTCGACGATCGCGAGGCACCAGGTTATGTGCTTGCCAATGAGATTCGGCAGGAAATTACCGCCTATCTAGACGCAAACGTTGCGGGTGCCAATTTGTTGGTAGTACCCGAAACCGGTTCTCCCACAGTGGGAGATCCTGTCGAGATTAGAATCACCGGTGAAAGTATGGCCCAACTACAACTACTTTCCCAGAGCGTGCAAGAAGCGCTGCAGGGAATTAACGGCACGCTCGATGTCCATGACAACTTAGGCGATTTGAAGACGCAGATTGCTCTAATTCCGAATCGCGAAGACAGCGATTTCTATGGAATCTCTCAACAGGATCTCGCGACCCAGATACGCTTTGCCATGTCCAACGACAAGATCGGTGTCTTCGCTACGGATGGAATAGCGGATGATCTAGACATTCGCATGGGACTAAACTGGGCAAGTCGAGATGGCCAGGGCGGTGGCCCCACTAAGATAGATGAGCTATCCATGGTGAGGGCCTTCACCCCAGATGGTAACAACGTCTCCTTACTCTCTTTATTACGCACGAACGTTTCTGAGGGCCCGACCTCTATCGTTCACAGTAACGGTGCTCGCGCTATCAGCGTTCTTTCCAAGGTAGAAGGTCGAAGTGTCAACGAAATTGTTGCCGACGTTGAGACCTTGCTCGAAGAAATGGACCAGCAATGGCCGGCAGGCTATGCATGGTCCATAGGTGGAGAGTCCGAAGAATCGGCAGAGACCTTCGGGTCCGCGGGTGCGATGCTTGTTGTAGCATTGCTCATGGTATTTGGCGTGCTCGTGATTGTCTTCGGCTCTTTCTCGCAGGCTTTGATACTAATGGCAACGATGCCACTGGCATTGATTGGCACGTTTTTGGGATTCTGGATCTTTGGGATGTCCTTGTCTTTTTTTGCGGTCATTGGCGTAATCGCTTTGATCGGTGTCGTTGCTAATAATGGGATCGTGATGGTCGATACAATGAATCGTAAGTTAATCGAAACCCAAGATATTTCCGAAGCAGCGGCCGAAGGCGCCGCAGCGAGATTACGACCCATCATGACAACTTCCATAACGACGATTGTTGGTTTGCTACCGTTAGCGCTTGGAAGTCCGATGTACGCGCCACTTTGTTATGCCATTATCTTTGGGCTAATCGCATCAACAGCATTGTCTTTGGTCATTGTTCCTTGCCTATATATGCTCCTGACCAAGCCTGAACAATTACAAAATGAATTTCTAGACTAAATCATATCGATACAAATTGTATAAATTTCCAAAGAGTTCTTTATCACATTTTTTGGTAGGCATACGAATTATCTCCCATGCGCTTCTCAAAAATGACTTCACAAATGTACAACCGCTAGGTGACCGATTTGCCAATTACTAAACGACGAACAGTATATCTTTCCATTTTCATCACATCATCACTGGTTGTTAGTTCAGAAAAAGTTGCTGCACAGCCTTCTGAATTTAGTGATTTGGACCGATGCTATATAGAGCAGATGAAAATGGCTACTGGGAATACAAAAGTTTCCAGTATTCAAACACTATGCGCTGAAATCGGGAGTGTAGAGAGCACATCGCTAAATCAGGACGGGCCATATTCTCCGCAAGAGCATAGCGAAAATCCTGACTCCTTACTATTGCAGCGAATTTTCCGCGAGGATGCGGTCTTAAATGATAGCTTTCGACTACTTCCTCATCGTCGAAATTATGTGCTACCCGTTACCTACAGTAAGAATCCGAATCAAACTCCATATAATATCGCCTATGGCGATGCCGTACGGGACGGGGCCATAGACAATACCGAGATCAAATTTCAGATTTCCTTGAAATTTCCCATAGCGTCAGAATTGTTCCTCCCCAATGACCAACTCGCCTTTGGATTTACATCGCTTTCTTTATGGCAAGCCTATAATTCTGACTTGTCTGCACCTTTTCGAGAGACCAATTACGAACCAGAAGTATTCTATGCCGCACCATTGAACTGGCGACCACTTAACGTCGATTCCACCTTGTTTTCAGTTGGTTTCGCTCATCAATCCAATGGTCAAGGCGGCTCGCTCTCGCGAAGCTGGAACCGGATCAATGCAGACTTCGTTTGGGAGAAAGGTAACTTCGTCTTCGGTTTACGCAGTTGGTGGCGAATAACAGAGGACGAACGCCTAGACCCCGCCATGTTTACAGGACGTGACAACCCCGACTTGGAAGACTACTTAGGTAAATTTGAGTTCAACACAATCTACCGCACGAACTCTCACGAACTTGGTGTTCTGTTACGTAAGAGCTTCGACTCTGGGGACAAAAGTTACCTGCAAGTCGATTGGACCTTTCCGTTGTGGGGACAAATTAGAGGCTATGCACAATACGTTAACGGCTACGGAGAGAGCTTAATAGATTACAACGCTAAGATTGAACGTTTCGGAATTGGTATCCTATTGAGCGACCTTCTGTAGTGACATTAAAGGGGTGGTAAGGCCCCAATTCTCTAGACACCCGGTTAAGAGCGGAACCTTAGAGTAACTTTGCAGTTCCCATGGCTTTTGCAGTCCTCTTTACGTTCAACGCATGAATCGTTGCGTGCACTAAGAGTTCAAACTCTATAGTGCCGTGGAGCAGCACTAGGTGAAGCGCAGCATTGTCGACGTTGCTCCAACGACCACCGTTGATGGCGGTTCCCATTGTTTCTTTAGAGCGATTGGCATTGCTCGAACTCAAGGCAAACATCAGACAACGTTTCCCCACTCCATTGCACTAAGAATCCGCCGAACCTGGGATGCCCCGATCTCTGTATCACACAAACTAATTGGCGCCTGTTGAGCTAATGCAGGATGTGCTCGCACTAGCCATTGGGAGGTTTCCTCCCTACTTACTAGTACATTTTCAGCCATGCTTACGATTTCTGCTATACGATCAAGTCGCTCAGAGGCTACACAATCTAGCGGCACCAAGCTTTTCATGTGTCGCTCCAATGTGGATCTTGAGGTATTTAGTAGTTTGGCTACAGTGGAGAAATTGATGTCTAGAGCATCGCTCAACCCCGCGGGTAACATAATGGAAAGGCCATTACGTATGGCGACTATCCGATCACTTTCTGACTTCTGCCCTGTTTCCTTTACAAAAGCCCAAAAATTACCAGCGTGCGGTCCGGTTTGTGATCGCCTGTTTTTCGAGATTTTTAGTTTCGAAGAGTTTTCCCCGGCTTTATGAGTAAACATATTGTCCATTCTCCCTAAGACGAGGTGGGTTCGGTCTAGTAACCCCTTAACCAGTTTTCAAGAATTGTGAGTGATTTCCTAGCTATAAGAATCACATCAGAGATCTCTCTCGAAAATATCAGTTAATGAATGTATCAAGTGCTTCCGAGGCGCGGCCGGCTTGGAAGCCTCATCACGGACAAGGTGGCACGCAGGAATTCCAAACTCTCTAGGTCCTTGATAGTCGGCAATTAAGCTATCACCGACGAACAAGATACTCTCTTTGCGTACACCGCTTTTTTCGACTACGTACATGTAAACACTAGGGTCTGGCTTGATCGCTCCCACCTCGTAACTCAAACACCGGATATAGTCGACATCTTCAATTAGCTTCAAGGCTGCACCGTAGGGCTTAGCCAGGTTTGAGCAAATAGCGATTCGTATTCCCTTATCGGTGAGTTTGCTTAACGTGCTCATAGTGTCGTCAAATAGTCTGATCGACTCTATATCTGCCTCCAAGGCCCTATTGAACATGTTCATCATCTCAGTCGAGGGTGAAATACCCATAGCATAGAACAGTTCTATAGGACTCATGTCTGCAGTCATGATGGTCGTGGCGTCGTGCGGGCGAGGGGAGCGTCCATTCAATCGTGCCCACTCGAGTATTTTTCGATACGGATTGTGCGCACTACCGGTCTGGAGCAATGTCCCAAACAGGTCGAATACAACTAGCTCAATATCATCTTTCATTTCGTGCCTGCCAATGTGTATCACTATTGATCCCGATATTTTGGCTCAGATATCTGTAGATCGATTTCAATGCGATCAATGTACCGCAACAAACGAGCTGTATTTCTAGCATCGCTTATTGCACGGTGGGGTGTTCCTTCGAATTCAACCCCGTGAAACCGAAGCGCTGATTGTAGATCGTTGTGTTGGCGTTGTTTCGTGGTGCGGCGCCAGGCCTTCTTTAGATTGATATGTGGCAACCTTGTGTACTGGAATTCACGCCCAACCCGTTGCTGTTGGCTTAGAAGCAGGCTGCGATCAAAATTTCCCCAGCTACCCCAGATGCATTCTCTACCGGCTACCCAGCCATCCAACATTGCCATTGCATCTTCGAACCGAGGCGCACCGTCGATGTTCTTCTGGGTGATCGTCGTTAACTGGGTACAAAACGCACTCAATGTCGGATTCTTTGTTGGTTGCACGTATTGTGAGAATTCATCGATAGCATTTCCATCCAGATCACACAAAATGCAGCCGATCTCGATTGTTTACATCTCCTCTAAGGATGGACTCTCACCGTCGATCCAGCACGTCGCTTCTAGGTCACAAACAATAATCGAAGTCATTAGCATAAGTACCTCACAATCTTTCGTTCCCAGCCGTCTAAAGCATCTGTCGATACGCTCTCTGTTCGAAGATCACCATAATTTAGCTGAATTGATGTTTGATGTGCGTTTTTTCCAAGGAGTTTGCCTTCTAGTTCTAATGGTCAAGTAATTGAGTGTCGCCTTACTTCCAAACGAATATGTCTAGTTCTGCTTTCAAACTCGATAAGTTTGGAGCGAGTATAGGCTAGCCTCTATTACAAACTTGATCCATGGGATGGACCAGCCTCAAGGAGTACCTATCTCAACTGGTTGCACTTTAGACCTACTCTGTTTATGTGGGCGGAATGCTCATGATCTTGCTGGGCACTTCATTTACTGTTTATTAAATAGCTGATATTCCTAAACTTTCCGCTTTTTTTGAGAGTAGAAAGTTTAGGAGAGAATTTGGATATATTTGTAACCTATTGTTTTAATGGAAGATATATGATTTCTTCCCAGTGCCCAGCTTCATCCCATTCGGCGCACCAAATAAAGAAGGGCTGCCCAACGGGTAGCCCTTTTTTATTTGCTAATTCGGGTGGTGATGCCGAACCTGCTGGTTCAACTAAATGCAGGAGCACCTTGGACGGCGCAGCCGCCTATAGCGGTGAGGGCCATTACTGGCCGCTGCTGAAGCCAAATATCAAGAAGCCTAACACTTAATCTGCAGGCATGAATTCGACAGAGCCTTTAATGACTGTCGACAGCAGGGATGCTGTCGTCAAGCCCACAAGGAAGTGTTCACGGTGTGTCATGAAAGGCTCTATCGAGTTCATGCCATACCACTGAGACATCACTTGATTGTAAGCACTAAAACCATAACTCACATCCGCTACTCATAACTCAACTTAGTAGCCTTACCCGAAAATATGCGGTAGATGAAGAAGGTATAAATCAAAATCATCGGCACTGTGATCGCAATACCAATAGACGTAAATCGAAGAGACTCAGTAGACGACGCCGTATCCCAGATCGTCATCTTATCGATCACGATATCCGGATAGATGCTATAGGCCAGGCCTAAGGCCGACATCAAACAGATTGTGATTAGTGACACGAAGATCAACCAGCCGAAGCCCGCCTCTAAGATACGTTCGTGCCATAGCACCCACACGATTACCGCATAGGCAATCATCGTAGTGATAGGAATAGGTAGCAGCCCGATCGCCGCAGGCAGAGTGAACCACTTGTCCGCAATAATCTCGCTGATCAGCGGCGTGGCGATGGAGATCAGAAAGATCCCGACACCCATTGGGAAGACTGTCCACCGCGCCCATTTAATCGACTTGCGGTAAAGCGAACCTTCTGCCTTCATTATCAACCAACCGCAGCCTAACATTATGTATAGAGCAGGTAGCGCCAGCGCGATTCCCAGAGAGAAAGCATAACTAAAGAGACTAGACTCTAAACCCATCACATAGGCTCCTAGCATCCACCCCTGACTCGCAGCGGCAATGAGCGAGCCTAGCGTGAACAATCTGTTCCACATGCTACGGTTTTTAGTTTTAGCCTTGGCGCGAAAATCGAAAGATACCCCGCGCAGCACCAATCCCATCAGCATTAATGTGACAGGTAGGTAGAGCGTAGTAAGCACTAGACCATAGGCGGCGGGAAAGCCGATCATGAGCACCCCTATCCCCAACACTATCCATGTCTCGTTTGCGTCCCAGAAGGGTCCAATCGAGGCGATCATCTGATCCTTCTCGTCGTCGTCGGCGAAGCCTAGCAGCATACCTACGCCAAGGTCGTAGCCATCCAGAATTATATAGACCAACAAGGAAAAACCGATTACAGCCACAAAAAATAGAGGGAGCCAATATGCCATCTCAATCACCTCCTAGTTGCTTAGGGTCTGTCGCGTCTTCGCTCGACTGCGAGTCTCGTCCTTTTTGCTGAAGTGTCTTAATAGAGCGGGCAGGTATTGTTGCCAAGTGCCGCAGCGTAAAAATATAAGAGACTAACAAAAATCCATATAACAACAGATAAGTGATGAGTGTGCTCATCATCATGCCAGTACTATGCCCCGCCACCACATCTTCGCTTTTAAGCACGCCATACACTAACCAAGGCTGGCGCCCGATCTCATTAACATACCAGCCGGCAAGCACCGCTACCCAACCCGAGTAAGTCATTACAGAGATCATCCTCAACACTACGGGCCTGTCCGCCTTACCCCGCCATAGCAGATAAGCTACGAGCCAAGAGACCAGCAGCATCACCATGCCCACTGCCACCATGATGCGGAAGGACCAGAATACTGGGCCCACCGGCGGGTGCAGGCCTTCAAACTCATTCAAGCCTTGAACCTCACCATTCAAGTCGTGAGTCAGAATAAGGCTAGCGAATTTAGGAATCGCGATCTTGAAGCGAGTGGTTTGTGTCTCTTGGTCGGGAATGCCGAATAGTGTCAGCTCCGCGCCGCGTTGAGTCTCCCAGATCCCCTCTATGGCGGCCACCTTCGCGGGTTGATGTTCAAGTGTATTTAGCCCGTGTAAGTCCCCAATGAATATTTGCAACGGCGCAAGTACCGCCGCAATATAGATGCCAGTTTTCAATACCTTCCAAGTTGCAGGTCCCTCAACATTCTTGAGCACCCGCCATGCACTGATGCCTGCAACGAAGAAAGCGCTGGTGAGCAGAGAGGCCACGAACATATGGGCGAATCGATAGGGAAAAGATGGATTAAAGATAATGGCCCACCAACTCTCGACCATTATCACGTCGTTCTCTATCGTGTACCCAGTAGGTGTCTGCATCCACGAATTTAAACTCAGTATCCAGAATGCAGAGAACGAGGTGCCTATGGCGACCAGTGCAGTCGATAACAGATGCACGCGGTTAGACACTCGATCCTTGCCGAACAGCATAATGCCGAGAAATGAAGCCTCTAAGAAGAACGCGGTTAGCACTTCATAGCCTAAAAGTGGCCCAGCGATATTGCCCGCCCTCTCCATAAAACCTGGCCAGTTAGTGCCAAACTGAAAACTCATGGTGATGCCGCTGACAACGCCTAGGGCAAAGGTCAGCGCGAATATTTTGACCCAGAAAAAATAGGCATACTCCCATTCTTTGTCGCCACTTAACGTGAATCGCGTACGAAAATACAGCAGTATCCAGCACAGGCCGATGGTGATGGTAGGAAACAGGATGTGAAAGCTGATATTGGCGGCAAACTGAATTCTCGCCAATACAAACGGGTCGAAGGTCATTGCGGACTCCTTACTCAGCTCGGATTTTTAGAATAGCAGGAATGACGGCATAGCGCGCGTAAGGCCTGTCCCTAAACTTTACAGGCACAGTGGCACACTCAAGCATCCGGCGCGAGATCAGCAACTCCGCGCATTAGCCCTCCATGTGTCACTTTTATGTAATTCCGATCCAGTTCTGTCATCAAAATCGGCAGAAAATATCAACTATCTGCCCGCCAGTTGCAACATTGCACCGCTACAGTTCTTTCCCGAAGCATAGCCCCAGTGAGCACCACGTCTATTGGCCTCTATAGCCGTGCTTCATCTTCTTGTGTTGATTAAAAAAACATTATCTATAGCCAAACTACTTCAGGCAGAGGTTGCGTATGTTGCTCCAAGATATCCCCTTCAAGAAAAACTCCAGCAAACTAAGCGCGGCAATATTGCTGTGCATGGGCGTTTGCTCGCCCGCTATCGCACAGAACGACGATAGCGAATCTATTCAAGAGATCGTAGTTGAAGGTCAAGTGGTACGCGGTGGCGTCACAGAGCTGGCCATCGATGTCGCCAAGTTCGGCACGCAAGTCCAGCTGATTAGTGCCGACGAAATCAGTACCGGTGGCTTCACCAACTTCGGAGAACTGTCCGCAGGTCTTATCCGCGGCGCTAACATCGGCTACTCGCCAGACGAGGGTGAATTCACCATCCGCATCGACGGCGGCACGGACCGCGACACACTACTACTTCTGGACGGCGTTCCGACTTTCGACCGCGGCACGCCGCTCGAAAGCCTGTGGGGCGCTACTGCGATCGACCCACGCATGATCGAGAACGTGGAGATCTTCCGCGGCGGTCAGAGCCTCTACTTCGGCGGCAACGGCGGCCTGGGTGTGGTGAACGTTATCTACAAGCGTCCCGAGTCTGGCGACGAAGTTCATGGCGAGATCGGTGTCTACGCAGGCGCCTTCAACACGCGCGAGATGTACGGCAATGTGACAGTTCCAATGGGCAAGAACTCCGACCATTATCTGATGTTCTTTGGTCGCTCTTACGAGACTGCCGCCCATGAGATATTCAGCGAAGAGGCCTACACAGACAACGTACTAGCACTCGGCGGCAAGCATGATTTCCCCTATAGCTATAACCTTATCGGGGCAAAGTATCTATGGGATATCAACGACAGCACGCAGTTCCGACTCGGTTACCAGTACTCCACAATCGATTTCCGTGACTCTTTTCCCTCCTTCACGGTCTTCCAACCCAACTACACCGAATTCCCCATGTTCGACGCGAAGTTCCATACCGACTTCAGCGACAGACTCTCGCTAGAATCAGAAGCTTACTTCACCAATCCTCGCCTATGGAACACAGAGGTCGATGCGCGCGTCTGTAATATTCCGCGCTTCCAAGACTTGCCTAGCGACATACAAGCGATGGCTACGGCACAGGGCATCAGCAGTTTCAAGACCGCATCGCAATTCGAGAGTTTCGCTGCGTCTGTACCCGGCCTCCCCGCTGGTTGCGTAACAGACCCCTACGGTGCCAACCAAGGCGCCGCAACGGGTTCGAAGACTGGTTATTACGTAGATGCCAATGGTCGCCCCTACGGGACTCTGGCTAACCCCTTCCCTATCGGCAACCCCATCGGCTACGTCATTCAGAGCACTGCGGGCTTCGGTAATGGTCAGCCGGTCAAAGGCTTCGGCGAGACCGATCAAGCCAAAGCAGGTTATGACGACTGGGGCATCAACAATCGCTTGAAGATGACATGGACCGACAATCTAGAGACCGTAGTAGGTGTGCAGAACATCAATTACAAAGATGGTTCCGACTCCGTTTATGGCATGAAGAAAGACACCGTCAGCTCCACGGGCGTCTACGGCGAGGTGCGTTTCAACTCGATGGCCTTTATAGAAACCAATGTGTCGCTATCTTTCCGTCAAGACTTCAACGATGCCTTCGACGACGAGGACATCTGGAAATATGGCGTGCGCCAGGAATTCCCAGGCGGCTTCTATGTGCGCTCCAATGGCGGCACTTCCTATAGCCAACCCACGCTGACCGAAGCGGGCATGACAGGCAATCGCGTCGCGAACCCGTCGCTGCAAACTCAGCATGTGGAGAGCTATAGTTTCGGCGCCGGTATCAACGGGGACATGATGGGCGGCACTTTCAATGTCGAGTTCGGCTACTTCGATACGGTGATCGACAATATCTTCGGCTCCTCCGCCATCGAGAACGTCTGTATCAACTATCCAGACGTGAAGCCCGAAGACATCAATCCAAATATCGTGGTGCCAAGTAGCTTCTGTAATTACGCGCTAGCGAATAATTTCTCTCGCTTCGATGTAGCCAGTTTCAACCGCAAGCTAGAGCAAGACATTCAGGGCTACACACTGGATATCGCATTCGATTTCGACAAGGTGCAAGCTGATTTCTCCTTCACCGACATGGAGTCTTTAGAGCCTAACCCAATCTACGGCCTAGCGGCACTAGAGGACGGTACCGGTCGCGCCTTGAACTTCGTGGTGCCAGGTGATGCAGGCTCGAAAGCTCTGCGTCAATCCAGCGAGCGCGCGGAATGGTCTGCGTCACTTCTTTTGACCTATACCCCAACCCCAGACTGGGTGTTCGCACTGAATACCAAATGGCAGGGACCAGAGTGGGCTTATGGCAATGGGCGCTCTAGCCGCATCGTCGACGCCAATGGCAATCGCACCAACCCCGATAATAACTTCGGCGACTACGTAGTGGTGAATGGCTCCATTCAGTACTTCATGGGCGACGATAATCAGCATCGCTTCTTGCTGCGGGCAGTCAATCTCCTCGACGAGGACTATTTCGAGCGTGCCGGCTTGGGCAATCAACAAGTCAGCCGTGCGGGTGTGCGTGGAGAAGTGACGGATAACGACTCCAGCTACTATTACGACTATGGCTGGAACGGTAAGCCGCGCTCTTTCTGGGTGCAGTACGAATACAGCTTCTAAATAGAGGCGAGGCGTTTCGCAGGCGGTGCACTGTTACTCGGTGCACCGCCTGTCTCACTTAAACTTATTGTACTTGTATAGGAATTCAGCATGACTATTGATCGTCGTAAATTTCTGTCACTCTCAGCAGGCACGAGTGCAACTATCGCCCTTGCTGCCCTGCCCTTGAGCATTCGCAAAGCCTTAGCGGTGCAGGCCAGCATCGATTCCGGCACGATAAACGATGTCAAACACATCGTAATCCTCATGCAAGAGAATCGCGGCTTCGACCACTACTTCGGCACCATGAAAGGAGTGCGTGGCTACGGCGACCGCTTCCCGGTGCCTCTAGAAAGTGGCAAGCCAGTGTGGTTTCAGTCCAACGGCGAGCGCGAGATTGCCCCGTTCCATATGGACCCCACAAAGTTCAATGCCTACTTAGCGCCAAGTACCCCCCATAGCTTCTCCGACTCACAGGCGGCGTGGAACCAAGGCAAGTTTGGGCATTGGCCTAAGTATAAAAACGACAACTCGATGGGCTACTATAAGCGCAGCGATATCCCCTTTCAGTTCGCGCTGGCAGAGTCATTCACAATCTGTGACTCCTACCATTGCTCCATCACCTCCGGCACAGACCCGAACCGCATTACCTTCTTCAGCGGCAGCAACTTCAATCCCGAGCTGCGGGCACAGGGTATCAATAGCACCGACACGGATTCCGAGCCTAACAATCTGCGTTGTTGGATTAACGACCCCAAGGTCGATATATGGCCGGAGCCCGGCTATACCTATAAGAGCAACGCCTTTAAGTGGCCCACCATTCCAGACGTGCTGGAAGAGGCAGGGGTCAGTTGGCGCATCTATCAAGACCCGAACGATAACTGGACAGGCGCGATGCACGGCTGCCTCGCATTCGAGAGCTTCCGCACCGCCAAGAAAGGCTCTGGGATCTATAACAACGGCATGTCCCACTGGTCGCTAGACGATCTCGCCGCCCATGCCAAAGACAGCACCCTTCCCGCCGTGTCCTGGGTGCTTCCTCCACAATCCTTCTCCGAGCACCCCGGCGGCCCGTCCAGCCCGCAGAAGGGCAGTAACTACACCGAGCAGGTACTCAACGCCCTGACCAGCAACCCCGAGGTATGGAGCAAGACGGTGTTCTTCCTAACCTTCGATGAGAACGATGGCCAGTTCGACCATCTGCCGCCTCCCGCTGTTCCCTCTTACAATCTCGACGGCACCCTCGCAGGCGCCTCTACCCTGCCCTTGGATGGCGAATACTTCCACGACGTGGCCCGCGCCTATCTGAAGGAGGACGACAGGATATCGGGCAATGTGCGCCCGTTCGGTCTGAGTGCGCGTGTCCCGATGTATGTGGTATCGCCTTGGAGTAAGGGCGGCTGGGTGAACTCGGAAGTGTTCGACCATACCTCGCTTGCGATGTTCATCGAGAAACGCTTCAGCGTGACCGTGCCGGGTATCAGCCCTTGGCATCGTGCTGTGTGTGGCGACCTTAGCTCCGCCTTCGATTTCAGTGGGCACGAGCAGGCCGACCTCTCTCAACTACCCAACACGAGTAACTATGCCGTCACGGATGCCCAGCAGATGACCATGGACCGCTACAGCGTTCCTGAGCAACACCAAGCACTTTACCAAGAGCGTGGCACGCGCTTCTCGCGCAAGTTGCCTTACGAGTTGTATGTAGACTCCTTGGTCGAAGACGACGCAACAGTGAGCTTGGCGTTTCGCAACACTGGCAGCAAGGGTGTGGTGTTCCATGTCTACGATAAGTTGCATCTAGATCTCATACCGCGCCGCTACACAGTCGAGGCTGGCAAGACCCTGGCAGATGTTTGGGATACCGCGCAGGACAATGGCAAGTATGATCTCTGGATCTATGCGCCCAATGGCTTCGTGCGCGCAATCTCCGACCTCAACACAAGCGTTAGCCAGAGCGCCAAACCCGAATGTCAGCTGGACTATGTCGATGGCGATGCCCTCATCTCGTTCCATAACACAGGCAGCACGGCCTGCAAGCTGATGATCGAAGACAATGCCTATCGTAGCGGTGGTCCCTGGCTAGTCGAGCTAGAGCCTGGCGAAACAGTGCAGCGAACTTGGCCTCTGCAAGACTCGGCGAGTTGGTATGACTTGAGCGTAAGCAGCGATGTGAATAGCGGTTTCTCACGGCGTTTCGCAGGCCGAGTAGAGACCGGTAAGCATGGCCTCTCGGACCCGATGATGGGCACCGACTAAACCTAGCAGAGCGGCATTGCTCACTGCTAAGTTGCTGTGAGCAATGTCTGTTAGCGCACAGAAGTAAAAGACTATGGGAGCCATCATGGCGCTACATTAATTCTAGGATTATCCGCCATGAAGAAGAAGCAAAAGACCGCTGCACTATCCCGCGAGTTCGACAAGTGTCTCACCGATATCGAAAGCCTTCTTAAAGAAACCGTGAATCTGACAGGTGACGAGCTGGTACATGCGCGCTCCAAGCTGCACGAGCGCATCAAAGAGGGCCGTGGCTCCGTCAACACTATCAGCCACGACCTCGCGCTACGTGCAACGAAGTCTGCCGCCAAAGCCAATCGCAAGGTGCACGATGAGCCTTGGAAGGCAATCGGCGGCGCCGCTGCAGCCGGACTACTCTTCGGCATGTTAATCTCACGCGAATAAAGTCATTTGTACTGGTCTTCTATCTACTGTTAGTCTGAGCACTTTCTATTTTTAGTGCTTGGAATAACGGGAGCCAGACATGACCACGATGCATAAAACGCTATTCAGCAGCCTTCTTCTCGGAAGCGTACTCCCGCTAGGGGTCGTCGCCGATGAGATGGCCCTCTACGACATAGGGATAGCGCCCCAAGCCGCCCGCATCCAACGCGATATCGAAACACTCGCGGGCTTCGGCACTCGTCACACACTCTCCGATACCGAATCCGAAACGCGCGGCATCGGCGCCGCAAGGCGCTGGATCAAGGCCGAGTTCGAGGCCATCTCCGAGGCCTGCGGCGGCTGCCTAGAGGTCTTCTATGTCAGCGGCATCGTCTCTGGCACTAGTCGCATTCCAGACCCCGTAGAGGTGGTCAATGTCATCGCCGTGCAAAGAGGCACCCGCGACACGAATCGCTATGTGATGATGAGTGGCGACATCGACAGCCGCGTCAGCGACCCGATGAATTTCACCTCCGACTCCCCGGGCGCGAACGACAATGCCTCCGGCATGGCTGGTGTTCTAGAGACCGCACGCGTACTAAGCCAGTATCAATTCCCCGGCTCCATCGTCTATACCGGCCTCTCCGGAGAGGAGCAGGGCCTGAATGGCGGCGCCATCTTCGCCGAATACCTCCTCGACCACGGCTGGCATATGCAGGCTGTCATCAACAACGACATGATCGGCAATATTCGCGGCGTCAACGGCGTGGTCAATAATTCCACTGCGCGGGTCTTCTCCGAGGGCACGCGGGACGTCGAGACGCCGGAGGAGGCGCAGCAGCGTCGCTTCCAAGGCGGCGAAGTAGACTCCGCCTCCCGCAACCTCGCGCGCTATATCGATACCATGGCCGACCGCTTCGTGCCTAACCTCGACGTGATGATGGTATATCGGCTCGACCGTTTCGGGCGCGGTGGCCACCATCGCCCCTTCAACGAGGTTGGTTTGCCGGCTGTGCGCATCATGGAGACCAACGAGAATTACACCCAGCAACACCAAGATATTCGCGTGGAGAATGGCATCGCCTATGGCGACGTGATCGAGCATGTAGATTTCGACTATGCCGCGAAATTAACGGCGCTCAATGCCGTCACCCTCGCCTCGATGGCGTGGGCCCCTGCCCCTCCCGTCGACGTCAGTATTCGCGGTCAGGTTAGTCCAGACACCACGCTGAGCTGGAAGAAGGTGCCCGGTGCAGTTTCTTATCGATTGCATTGGCGTCTGACCACCGACTCGCAGTGGACAAATTATCGAACGGTTGGGGATGTCGACGAGTTCACACTAGAGAATGTGGTGATAGACAATTATTTCTTCGGCGTCTCCAGCATCTCGGAGACGGGTGTGCAGAGCCCGGTAGTATTCCCCGGGCCCGCGGGCGTGTTCTAAAGATCTGCTGAACTTTGCGGATTAGTGCAGGCCACTGCGCCATTCTTGATGACGGTATTGATGGCGCGCACCTGTGTGATGTCCTCGATGGCATTGCCATCGAGTATCACTAGGTCCGCCAGATATCCCCGGGCGATCTTGCCTAGTTGATTACCAGCACCGAGTGCATCGGCCGCATCGCCCGTTGCCGATCGCAGCGCCTGGGATGTGCTCAGCCCCGCCTCTACATAGATCTCCAATTCACGATGCAGTGAGTCTGCGAAGGTCACGAACGGCGAGTCCGTGCCCGCCACAATGCGTCCGCCACCGTTCACGATCTTCAGCAGGGTCGCCTTCTGCGCGTCCAAGTCAGAGCTGCGCTCGCTCAAGGCCATGGTTGGCGTGATGATCACGCGGGACTTCGTCGTCAGCTCGATCACATCTTGATAGGCGATATTGAGACGACTCTCCTTCAGGCTATAGCCGCGTCTACTGGTCGCAGCCAAATGCTCCATCTGATCGATGCCATTGGCGACCGCGGGATAGAGCTCGTGCGAGGACACGGGGATGCCGCTGGCATGGGCCAACTCGATCACGCGCTTCTGCGCCGTATAGTCTTGGCGCACATAGCTCTTATACATATCCAGCTTTAGGGCCGTAGACAGGCGCATGGAATCGGCCACGCGCTCCTCACTCTCGACAGTCTCGGAGACACCATAGGAGATGCGTGTGCCCTCGTTCAATGGGCCAGCAGTAAACACTCGCGGGCCGGGCCGACGGCCAGAGGCCTCCGCCTCGCGGCGCTCAACGGCGTGGTAAGGATCATCACCCGTCTCGCGCACAGTAGTGATGGCGTTGCACAGATACAATTCGCCGAGCATCACGCCCTGGTTGATAGACTGATGGGTATGGTTCTCGATCAGACCGGGCATCACAAACTTGTCCGAGGCGTCTATGAAGGCCCCATTGACTTGGCTAAACCCTGCCATGCGCACATCGACGATCACGCCGTTTTGAATCACGATGTCCACCGACGAGGTAGTGCCGTCATTGACGCCGTCGAACAACCGCCCCGCCCTGATCGTGAGAGACTCCGTCGGCCTCACCTGTACCCACTCGGGCTGGATGTCTAAGTCTCGTGTCTGGCCAGAGGCCTTGTCATAAAGTTTTATCGCGGCGCCGTCCATATAGATTAGCTTGCTGCCATCGGCAGACCAGCTCGGGTTCTCCCCCGCGCCGGCAATTTGGCTCGCCTGCCCTAGCGTGCCGTCGTTGTCCATGGGCACGGACCATAATGCGCCATCGACTCGGTAGACTATCTCGCCGCTTGCGGACCAAGCCGGACGATTGTGTTGCCGCCGCCCGAGAGACTTGCCCGGCACAGGGGCCACGAAGAACTTTTCACCGATGCCGTCGGCAGGCAACACATAGAGTTCGTTGAAACCCTCGCGAAAACGACTATTGCCCGGGTCGCGGTGCGTGACCACAATCTTGCTGCCATCGGGCGACCACGCCGGCGTACTGGGCCCAAACATGGGTTCGGAGATAACAGTCTCGCTCGCACTGGCAAGGTCGATCACATTGACGGTGGACGAGACGAACACGCTGTTGCCCTCGTCTTTTAAGTACGCGAGCTTGCTGCCATCGGGCGACCACACCGGCGCGCTCGCAGGCTTGTCGACATTGCTGACCTGAGTAGTGCTGCCATCGCTCAGCTTCATGACCCACACATTGGCGATACCGCTACGGTCCGATACCCACGCGATGCGCTCGCCGTCGGGAGACCAAGACGGGGAGATGTCGATCGCGACATCGTCGGTGAGCTTCTTCAAGACCCCCGTCGCTAAATCGCTATGCCAGATATCACCCAATGCGGCAAACGCGGCTTGGCTGCCATCGGGCGATAGGATGGGGTCAATAATGCCTAGTGCCTTCTTAGGGGTCTGGTCGAGGAAGTCGTATGTGCGCCGTTCATAGGGCGTGCGGTCGAGAGTAACCTTGGCGGAGAATGGCACCGCTCGGCCTGCCTCTCCTGCCGGGTTCAGCGTTTTAACTTGGCCGTCTGCGGTGTAATAAAGCGTGCCATCGGGCCCTAGACTGGGGCGAAAGGGGAAGATATCGCCGCCTTCGACTAGATGGTTAGCGCCGATGCCATCTAGGGGGACATGGGCTAGAAAGGTCTCGCGCTCATCGACGCCGACGATATACAGGGCATTGCCATCGGCTGACCAAAGTGGCGCGCCGAGTAAGGGTGCTCGATACAGTTCGCGAAAACCTTGTCGCGCATTTAGATCGCGCACCACTAAGCGGTTGATTGGCCCATCGATCACCCAAGCCAGGTTATTACCATAGGGCGATAGTGTCGGATAAACAGAATTGCCGTCGCCGGAAAAATAGGGAGTAGTCGGAGGCGCATAGCCAGTCTCTCTAGCACTAGTCAATGGCCGGCGCTCGCCACTCGTGCGATCCGTCATCCACACGGCATAGCCGCCGTCTTCATCGCTGGAGTAGAGTAACTGCCGACTGTCGGCGGTGAAGGCTGGGTAGCGGGCATCGGCGCTCGCACCATTGGCAAGACGTGTCAGGTCGCTGCCGTCAGGGTTCATCGACCAGATCGCGAAGGCATCCCCCACGAAACCATAGAAGGCGATGCGTGTGCCGTCTGGCGCCCAAACAGGCTCCTGCGCATCCATCTCTGGCGGAGTTAGGGCCCGCGCATCGCCGCCGGTGGCCGGCAATGACCAGAGCACTCCTTGTAGCGCGATAATGAGGGTGCGCCCATCGGGAGAGACAGCCGCCGCCATGTTGGTGCCCTCGGTCATCACGGCATCGACCAACACTCGCTCTTGGGCCAGTACATTGCCTGCTGCGCCGCTAAACAAAAACAAGGCCAATAGACGAGCGCAAAGCCCCCGATAGGTTTGGGACAGGCTGGCAACGGACATCGGTTCTCTCCTGAAATGAATTTCGCTGTTAGCGAATTTGCAGCAATCGCTTTTCACAAGCAAGAGGCGCAGGCGAATCCATCGCCTTCAAAGGGTTCAGGGGGTTTGCTCGAGGGCGTCCTCGAGCGCCTCACATACCGAGCGGATCACCATCAGGCGCGCCGCCTTCTTATCGTTTGCTGGCACCAGTGTCCAAGGCGCGTTAGCCGTACTAGTGCGTGACACCATATCGTGTACCGCGTGTTCGTAGCCCTCCCACTGCTCGCGGTTACGCCAGTCCTCGTCGGTAATCTTATAGTTCTTCCAGTCCACCTCTTCGCGCTCCTTGAAGCGGCGTAGTTGCTCCTCGGGGCTTATGTGCAGCCAGAATTTCTTCAGTACGATGCCGTGTTCGGTTAACTGTTCCTCGAAGTCGTTGATCTCCTGATAAGCACGCTCCCAATCGCGTCTCGGGGTCAGGCCTTCCACGCGCTCCACGAGGACACGCCCATACCAAGATCGATCGTACACAGTAACGTAGCCCGGTCTCGGCAATTGCCGCCAGAAGCGCCAGAGATAGTGATGAGACTTCTCTTCATCGTTCGGCGCGGCAACCGAGATCACCCGCACTAGCCGCGCGTCTATGCCCGCCACAAGGCGACGAATATTGCCCCCCTTACCCGCCGCATCCCAGCCTTCGAACACTAATACCGTGTCGCGTTTCTCCTTCTTCGCCTGCCACGTTAAGCGCCGCAGCCGATGCTGCAATTCCTGTAGTTCTGGTTCATAGGCATCGCGATCCATACGCGAAGTGAGGTCTAAGCTATCCAGAATGGTCTTGCCGTTTCCATCCACGCCATCGCCCAGCTGCTTCGCTACAGCTTTTTTCTTCGGTGCTGACTGTTCTATGTTCTCGCAGCAGCGCGTCATGGCGTCGACCAGAATCTTCGCAACGCTTATATGCTGATAACGCTCGTCGGTCGCCTCGATGATATGCCAAGGCGCGATGGCCAGATCCGTATGGCGAATGGCGCGCTCAGAGACGGTGATGAAACGCTGATATTGCTTAGCGAAGGAGCTCAATTGTGGGCTGGCAATATTAGCCTCGATGTCTTGATCCACGCGGCGGTCTTGCTCCTCCTTAGTGATATGGAACCACAGCTTGATGATCAGTGCGCCGTCATCTATGAGCAGCTGTTCGAACTCGACGATGTGCCGCAACTCGTGTTCAAACTTGTCGATGTCGCTGCGCTCGAATGCATGCTCAACAATCGGCTCGGTATACCAGGAGCCGAGCATCAGGCCAATGCTGCCACGCTCGGGCAGTGCTCGCCAGAAACGCCAATATCGAGGACGCTCTCGCTCCTCATCGCTCAATTCCCAGAACGCATTGGTGCGCACGCCGCGCGAATCGAACCAAGTATTCAAACGATTGACCACACCGCCTTTGCCCGCCCCCTCAACCCCAGAGATGACGATCACCACCGGCACCTGCAAGTCGCGCAGTTGGCGCTGCAAGCTAAGCAGTTGCGCATGCAATTGCGGTTCTTGCGCATCGAAATCGTGCTTGCTTACAGTGCGACCTAACTCAGCGGTTTCGAACATATAGCACCCCTTATGCGGTTTTGAATGCAGGACATCAGCTTAACATTGCTTTGCGCAGCACTGGCACACAACGCGCTCCCTACAAATGCGAGTGCTTTCACACTATGATGAGGAAAGGTTCCCGAAAGACAAAGTGTCGGCATAGCAGCAGCTATGGCATCATGCACCGCACCCCCAACTCAACAATACGAGCCCACTATGGATGAGAAGCAATTCACACTGAAGCTGAAGCGCATAGAGCGCTACCTATTCCAACTGGATTTCGGCGAATTCGGCAATATTCTTGCAGATGAGCCCGAGCCCATGGGCGGCGGCGAAGGTCCAAGCCCATCGGCGATGCTCGCTGCCTCGGTAGCCAATTGCCTCTCTGCTAGCCTGATCTACGCGCTTAGCCGAAAGAAGGAAGACCCGGGCGAGATGACGGCGCAGATAACTGGCACCACGGGCCGCGTGGGCAAGTATCTTCGCATCACCAAGGTTAAGGTCGAGCTGCAACTTGGTGTGGCGAAAGCGGATCTTAGCTCATTGGAGGATTCCCTTAAGGTATTCGAGAACTACTGCACCGTGACGCAGAGCGTGCGCGCCGGAGTGGAAGTAGAAGTCGAGATCAGCGACAACACGGGTACAGTCATACACCGCAGCGCCGATCAAACTGAATGACTGAAGCCGAATCACAACAGCCCTCCTTAGTTAAATTCGTCGGCGTCAGCATTCTCACGAGCGTCGTGGTGGTCGTGTTTGCGCGCCTCGCCTACGGGCTGGTATTGCCGAGCATGCAGGCGAGCCTGGGCCTGAGTTTCACCCAGGCAGCCCTGCTTGGCACGATCACAGCACTAGGCTATCTCTCTCTCGTCTTACCCGCCGGTCTTTTTGCCGCGCGCTTTGGGGCGAGCCGCGCGATATTGCTCGGCACCAGCTTTGCCGTTGTCGGGTTCAGTGGCTTGGCGCTCGCCTCTACATACCCTGCCTTGATTCTGCTGATGCTGTTGTTGGGGGCTGCCACGGCATTCGCCTACACCCCGATGATCTCCCTACTCGGCAGCTGGTTTCCCGAGCGCCGGGGCACGGTCATAGGCTTAGCGAATAGTGGCGTAGGCTCTGGCATGTTTTTAACCGGGGCATTCGTGCCCTTGCTCACGGACGCAGGCCAGGGGCAGGAAGATGGTTGGCGCATGGTATGGGCCCTTTTCGCGTCGGTCGCCCTATTGAGCGCCGTGCTCGTGTTCTTGCTGCTGAGAGACCCTCCGAAGGCGAAGGCGAGTACGCCGGAACAACGCAGGAAAGTCGGTATCGCCAGCGCCTATCGCAACCCCCACGTCTTAACCATCGCCTGGGTCTACGGCATCGTGGGCGTTACCTATATTCTGCAATCCCTATTCATGTATAGCTTCGCGCTGGACACCGGTCTTTCGCCCACCAGCGCAGGACGCCTCGTGGCCTTGATGGGCGTGTTATCGATATTCGCGGCACCTGGCTGGGGCTGGGGCGCAGACCGCATTGGTCACGCTAACGCCCTGATGATCTGCATGGCACTAGCCATGATCGGCACGCTGCTGCCTGTGGCATGGCCTATTTACCCAGCCTTCGCACTACACTACTTTCTGTTGGGGGTCTCGACTACGGGGCAGTTCACCTCCATTCTAGCCGCCGCTACTCGCACCGTTTCGCGCGAACAGGCTGCAGTAGCGATCAGTTTCGTCACCCTCTTCTTCGCCGCGGGTCAGTTAATTGGCCCGTTTGCAGCGGGCATTCTGCTGGAATACACGGGCAACTTCCGCCTCATGTTCATGATTAGCAGTGCCTTACTCGGCCTTGGTATTTTCATGAGTTGGCGCAGTGGCAAACAGCAATAGGTCGACTTGCTGTATAGCATATTGTCCATGGTATGCTCTTGCCCATAACCGCATCGGCACGGATGCCGCTGTAAAAATATCAATCAAAATAACGCTCAAGGGGAAGTATTAATATGTTCGCCAACAACACACACGGTAAGCACCGCCAAAGCTCCATATTCCTCGCCCTCGCACTCAGCCTGGGTGTCAGTGCGGCCGCCTTCGCCAAGCCCGACGCAAGTGTCAGCTCTTTGCAGATGGCAGGCCCATCCGCAGTAGGACTAGACGCCGCAGACGTGCAGGCTCTGCGCGCGGGCATGCAAGCCTCCATCGACGCAGGTCAGATTCCTGGCGCAATACTCATGGTCGCGAACAAAGACCAAGTAGGGGTGTTGGAGACCGTAGGCACGCAAGGCCCGAATGACGCGACCCCCATGAGCACAGAGACCATCTTCCGCATCTACTCCATGAGCAAGCCCATCGTCAGCATTGCGGCAATGATGCTAGTGGAACAGGGCAAGCTTGCTATAGAAGATCCTGTGTCCAAATACATCCCCGAGTACGCACATCTCACAGTAATGGGCGAAGGTGAGCAGGTAAGACCGGCGCTGAATACCATGACAGTTGAGAATCTACTGACCCATGAATCTGGTTTAATCTACGGCGTGTTCGACCCAGATAGCGAACTTGGCAAGATGTATCTCGAAGCCGGCTCCTCCTCTTACGCAATCAGCGCCCTAGAACTCGCGCGCCGCCTTGCCGCACTGCCACTGCGTTTCGAGCCAGGCACGAAATGGCACTATAGCCGCTCGACAGATGTGCTCGGCGCGGTCTTAGAAGTCGCCTCGGGCAAGCCATTGGATGTGCTGCTAGATGAGATGATATTTACTCCCCTGGGCATGGATGACACTAGCTTTTATATTCCAGCCTCCAAAGCTGGCGACCTCGCCGAACCGATCTACGGCAGTGTCACCACACCGCTAGTTAAGGAGCCAATGTTTTCCGGCGGCGGTGGTTTGAACTCAACGACAGAAGACTATGCCCGCTTCGGTTTTATGTTGATAAATGGCGGTGAGTACATGGGTACGCGCCTAATCAAAGAAGAGACGATCGCGCTTATGCGTCAGCCGAAAATCGGCACCGAAGTCGACCGTAGCAGTTTCTTCTTCGGCAATGCTGGTGATTTCGGCCTAGGCTTCGGCTTGATGCCCACACAAATGGGTAAGCCAGAAACGGCCACGTTCGGATGGGACGGCGCAGCAGGCACCGCGTTTTGGGTTGACCCGACCAATGAATTATTCGTGGTGTATATGATTCAAGCTAGAGATGTACCGGGTGGCTTAAATTTCCGTGCGCGCACTGCGCTTTATAAAGAACTTGCTGATTGACACGCTACTTACAGTAAGCATAACAAGGAGGCCCTTTTCGAAAGGCGCGCTATGCAAGAACAATATTTCAAAGAACTAAGCTGCAAACAATGTGTGAATGCAGCGGAACTAGGTTTCGATTTTAGTTTCGCGTTTCAGCCTATCGTGCGCGCCAGTACACGACAGATCGTCTCTTACGAAGCACTCGCCCGCGGTACCGCAGGCGAGCCCTTCCTAGAGGTTTTCAAGAACGTCACCGAAGAGAATCTCTACAGATTCGACCAAGCCTGCAGAGTGAAGGCTATTCGCAAGGCGGCACAGCTTGGCATGACGGTTAAGCTCAGTATCAATTTCGCGCCCAACGCAGTCTACAAACCGGAGCTGTGCATCCGCACCACGATTGCCGCGGCGAAAGAGTATAATTTCCCAGTTGAGAACATCAGCTTCGAGGTAACCGAGGGTGAGGAAGTTGTCGAGAAGGCTCATCTAATCGCGATTATTCGCGAATACCAAAACTTAGGATTCACTACCGCCATTGACGATTTTGGCGCCGGCTACGCGGGCTTGAACCTGCTTGCGGACTTTCAACCGGACTATATAAAAATCGATAGGGCCCTCATCGATTACGTCGACCAGAGCAAGTCACGTCAGGCGATTATCAAAGGCATAGTACTCACCTGCTCCCTACTCGACATCGGCGTGCTTGCCGAAGGCGTAGAGCGGGCGGAAGAGTTTATCTGGCTGCGCGAGCAAGGCATCGATCTATATCAAGGCTATTACTTCGCGCGCCCAGGCTTCGAACATCTACCAGTCGTAGACCCAGCCGTATTCGAGGTTTGATTTGACGCATAACACTATGCAATGGCAAGCCTTGCGCTTCGACCAGCTAACAACGAGCCTGCTGTATCAGATTCTCAAGATCCGCCAAGAAGTCTTCGCTGTAGAACAAAACAGCGTGTACTTGGACGTAGACGGCCGAGATCTGGACGCCCTCCATGTCTTGGCCATGCGCGATGACGAACTCATGGCCTATTGCAGAGTACTGCCCCCCGGCTTGAAATACCCTGAGGCCTCCATCGGCCGTGTGCTGACTACTGCCCCGGCCCGTGGCAGTGGCGCCGGTCGAGCGTTGATGGACTACGCGCTCACCGTCTGTACGCAGCACTACCCCGACAGCGGGGTCCGCATCTCTGCCCAGCTCTATCTAGAAGAGTTTTATAGTAGTTTCGGCTTCACTAGCTGCTCTGAGCCCTATGACGAGGACGGCATCCTCCATATCGAAATGCTTAAGCCCTAAGCGCCGCCCTTATTCGCACCCGCCGAAACTGTTAAGCTACACCGCTTAAGTCCTCTCTTTTTATAGGTTCTCGCTCGATGAAAAAATTTACTGTGCTCATTGGCATCGTGGCCATCATCTTATTCGCCACCATTCCCATGTTAGTGGGCTTGTTGATCGATGACAGCAGCACCGCCGCACGCCTGCGCGAGGTCACCGGGCAGCCCGGTCTTACCGTGAATACGCGGTCAAACTGGTTCAATAGCATTGGCACCGTGCAAATAGAATCTCCCGTTGTCGCCGGCGTGCGTTATGAGCAGGTAAGGCTAGATGCCGACTTGGAGATAGTCCACGGCCCTCTACTATGGACCGAGCAGGGCTTTCGTTTCGGCATGGCTTGGGTGAATGTCACCCCCGTGCTGCAAGGGCTAGAGGACAATGACTTATTGCAGACCCTGTTTGCACCAGACAGCGGCACGCAAGTCTCCTTAATGGCGGGGTTCGACGGCGCGCTGAACGCCCAGTTGCGCAGCGGCCCATTCCGCTATGCCCAGCGCGAGCGGACATTCGATTTCGAGGACCTGCAGGTAGACATGGACATCACACGCAGCGGCGCAGCCACTGTGGGGTTGAACAGCACTAGTGTGAATGTCAGCGAGCCTCTGTATGCCTTGACCATCGACGCGCTCGACGTGGAACTCCATAGTGCCAGCTTAGACGCCTCGCCATTGCCCGGTTCTCTCGCCATTAAGGCCGAATCGGCACAATTCAATGGCGTACAAAGGTTGACCCTTGGCGGCATTAGCATAGACTATGTCGCCCGCGAACAGGCCGATGCCGAAAATGCCCCACCTAGCCTGCTCTTGGAGCAACGCATACAGGTCGCCACGCTAGAGTCTGAGCTGCCCGTTAGCGCTTTCGGCATGCAGACACAACTCGAAGGCGTAGACCTAAAGCTAGTGACAGAATATTTGCGCCTGCAACGCAATCTGCAGATGGGTGACCCAGACACATCGGCCGAACAGCTAGAAGAAGTCTACATAGAGATGTTGCGCGAACCCTTTACGCAGCGCAGCCTGATCACGGCCACCGCCTGGGGTGGTGAGCATCAAGCAGATTTAGAGATTATTTGGCCCGGCGAGCCTACGCTACTAACGATGGAGCAGTTAACCCTGGGCCGCGTGGTAGGTCTGCTTTACGCAGAACTCGAGTTAAGGGCAAATGAAGAGGCGCTGCTGGACAGCATGTTCGCCGCCTCTGTACGTAACTACACGGCACAAGGAGTGCTGCCGCAGGATAACGGCGATGTCGTGATTACTGCTATCTTGCAAGGAGGCAACATGATACTGAATGAACAGCTCATCCAGCTTGCCCCATTCCTCAACATTGGAAATGCCGGAACACCATGACACAGAAAGCCGCAACACCCATCAGCAACGCGCCAGCGCGCCACCTCTTCTCCTACCCCAAGTACTGGGCGGAGTGTTATGGCACAGCGCCATACTTGCCGATGTCCCGCGCCGAGATGGATGCGCTGGGCTGGGATAGTTGCGACATCATTATCGTAACCGGCGATGCCTATGTGGATCACCCTAGCTTCGGCATGGCGGTTATCGGCCGCATGCTGGAATCCCAGGGCTTCCGCGTCGGCATCATCGCGCAGCCCGCTTGGGACAGCGCAGAGCCCTTTAAGGCCCTTGGCGCGCCGAATTTATTCTTCGGCATCGCAGCGGGCAATATGGACTCGCTGATCAACCGCTACACCGCCGATTTGCGCATCCGCACCGACGATGCCTACACACCCCACGGCGAGGCTGGCAAGCGCCCAGACCGTTCCACTATCGTGTACAGCCAACGCTGCCGCGAAGCCTACTACGACACTCCCATCGTGATTGGGGGCATCGAAGCCAGCCTGCGCCGCATTGCTCAATACGATTACTGGAGCGACAAGGTGCGCAAGTCGATTCTGATCGACTCCAACGCCGACATCCTGCTCTACGGCAACGCCGAGCGCGCGATCGTCGAGGTAGCTCATCAGATAGCCGCTGGCCACACCATGGCCGAGTTGCGCGATATCCGCGGCACCGCCGTACTATTAGACGAAGTACCTGCAGGCTGGACCGAGATCGACTCCACGCGCATCGACTGGCCGAGTAAGATCGACGCCATCCCCAATCCCTATGAGATGAAAGACCCAGAGACGCAGAGCTGCGCCACCAATGATGCCGGCAACCCCGACATCGACGAGCCTAGCCCGATGCGCATCATCCCCATGCCGCTGCACCGCAAGAACGGCCTAGAGCGAGCGACCACCTATATTCGCCTGCCCTCGTTCAATAAGGTGCGCAACGACCCGGCCCTGTATGCCCATGCCTCCCGCGTGCTGCACCAGGAAGCCAATCCGCATAATGCCCACGTGCTAGTGCAGAAACACGACACCAAGGAAATCTGGGTGAACACGCCCCCCATTCCCTTGGAAACCGACGAGATGGACGGCGTCTTCGACCTGCCCTATCAGCGTCGCCCACATCCGTCCTATGGTGATGCCAAGATTCCGGCCTACGACATGATCAAGACCTCGGTCAACATCATGCGCGGCTGTTTCGGTGGTTGTACCTTCTGTTCTATAACAGAGCACGAGGGCCGCATCATTCAGAGCCGCTCAGAGGAATCCATCCTCAAAGAGATTGGCCAGATTCGCGATCAGGTGCCAGGTTTCACCGGCACTATCTCCGACCTCGGTGGCCCAACCGCGAATATGTATCGCCTCAATTGCAAGTCCGAGGCCATTCAGAAGAACTGCCGACGCCTGTCCTGTGTTTACCCCACCATCTGCCAACACCTTGAGACGGACCATAAGCACACCACACAGCTGTATCGCAAAGCGCGCGCAGTGCCCGGCATTAAGCGCGTGGCGATTGCCTCTGGCCTTCGCTACGACTTAGCAGTGCGCGACCCAGAATATGTGGAAGAATTGGTGAGCCACCACGTCGGCGGCTATCTGAAGATCGCGCCAGAGCACAGCGAAGAGAACACGCTGTCGAAGATGATGAAACCGAGCATTAGCTCCTACGACGAGTTCAAGGAGATGTTCGATCGCTTCAGCAAGAAGGCCGGCAAGATTCAATACTTGATCCCTTATTTCATCGCCGCCCACCCGGGCACCGATAATAATGAGATGCTCAATCTTGGCCTGTGGCTGAAGAAGAATAAGTTCCGCCCCGACCAGGTACAGACCTTCTACCCCTCACCCATGGCGCTGGCCACCGCGATGTACTACAGCGGCAAGAACCCGCTGAAAAAGGTGACCTATAAGAGTGAGAAAGTGAGTGTGGTGAAGCAGATAGAACATCGCCGCGTGCAGAAGGCTTTCCTTCGCTACCACGACGAGAAGAACTGGCCGCTGCTGCGCCTAACTCTCAAGGAGATGGGCCGCGAAGATATGATCGGCGATGCGCCGCATCAGCTAGTGCCTGCCGAGCAGGTCACAGGTCGCCCTCGCGGTCTCAAGCAACGCGGTGGCAAATACGGATCTAATAAGACTACCTCGCGCAAGCCTGTCCACAGACGGTAAAGAGATATTTGGGGGCAGCGGTAACCGAATCAAAGGGGTCAGAGTAACTTGAAAATGATCCGATCAAAGGGGTCAGAGTAATTTGATCATGCCTTCTTCGATCAAAGGGGTCAGAGTAACTTGGTTTTCAAGTTACTCTGACCCCTTTGATCCGCTGCCCCCATCTGCTTCGCCGTGACATTCATTCATTCTCCGCCCGCACCCAAACCTGCGGGTCACCGTCACCCCCACTCGTCACCGTAAACACGATTGGGCTACAGCACACCTGGCAGTCCTCGATATATTCCTGCTCTTGCTCCAAGGCCTCGATGAGGACGTCGATCGCCTCGCCGCAATACGGGCAGGAAATAGTCGTTTCCGTCAGCTCATTCATTAAGGACTCCTGAGGAAATCGACGGCATCCGCTTTCTCTTCCAGCGGAAAACACTTCATGTCGATATTTCTAAATATTTTGTCTTCGAAACTTACGATCTTAGACACCCATTGCTTGTCGGTGACTATCGCCACCCTACTAATATTGGATATCCCCATCTCGAAAAGATATTGAATCTTGTCGATGATCCCCGCCAATTCAACACCCCCGAAGGAATCGATCTGCTCATAAAGCACTATATCGCCATATGCACGAACCTTGCCTTTCATCTCACCGAACACGAGCTCCATATCTTCTTCAGTCACCTTGCCTGAGATGCGAAAAGCGATGGCATTGTCTAATCCGATATCCAGCATTTTCAACATGATTAATCTCCTGACTGGGGCTACAAATGGGGTCAGAGTAACTTAATTTCCACACTAAGTTATCCGTCCATTAAACTAGAATTAAGTTACTCTGACCCCATTTTTTTCTACCAGCCCATGCCTAAATAAGCCCATCGATAAACAAATACACGACCACTTGTTGCTAATAGGAATCTTTCTCATTATCATTGCGTCTCCTGATTGATGCCGAAGGCATCGCTTTGACCAAGTAACGAGGATCGACCATGTTATCGCCTACACGCACCGCCCTATTCCGCTCCATAGCCCTTGCCATGATTGGCGCAAGCAGCACTGGGGTGCTTGCGCAGGAAGAGCTCCTGATTATCGGCAGTCGCGAGGACGCGCGCCGTGTAGCTGGGTCTGGCTCTGTAATCGGCCAAGAACAAGTGCGCATCGAGGCCGCAACAGACATTAACCAGCTCCTCAAGACCGTCCCCGGCATTTACATACGCGAGGAAGACGGCGCCGGCCTCAGACCGAACATTGGCATCCGCGGTGCCACCTCCGAGCGCAGCAGCAAGATCACCCTTCTCGAAGACGGTGTCATGGTTGCGCCTGCCCCCTATGCAGATCCGTCCGCTTATTATTTCCCCACCGCGGCCCGCCAGAGCGCTGTAGAGGTACTTAAGGGCGCGCCATTGCTGCGTTACGGCCCGCAGACCACCGGTGGCGTTCTGAACCTCGTATCCACCCCTATCCCTCAGCGCAGCAGCGGCGCGGTGCAGATCAGTGTGGACGAGCGCGGCTCTAGCGATCTGCATGGCTGGTTCGGCTCCGAAAAGGACGGCCTTGCCTGGCTGGTGGAAACCGTTCAGCGCGATGGCGAAGGCTTCAAGGACATCGACCGCGTCGGCGAAGAGGCGGGTTTCGAGATCGAAGACTATGTCGCGAAGCTCGCATGGGAGTCACAAGGCGATGGCCCACAGCAGCGCCTCTACCTGAAGGCCCAGTACTCCGCAGAGACTTCCAACGAGACTTATTTAGGCCTCACCGATGCCGACTTCAAAGCGAATGAGAACCGTCGCTACTCGATGACATCGATTGACGAGATGGACAATCAGCACGATGGCCTGCAGGCCTCTTATAGTATCGACCTGCGCGAGAATCTGAGCGCCACCGTATTGGCCTACCGCAATAACTTCCATCGCGACTGGTTCAAGCTCGACGGAGGCTCTGCGTTTATCGACGCCGCCAATAATGGCGATGCGATCGCCAAAGGTGTACTCGAAGGAAAAATCGATCGCAACGGCCTGCGCTACAAACACAATAATCGCTACTACGAATCCACAGGCGTCGAGCTTAACTTCGCGCTGCAGCTGCAGGATCATCAACTAAATTTTGGCGCACGCAGTCATGAGGACGAGGTCGATCGTTATCAGGAAGTAGACTTATATGATCAATTTGAAGGAGCCCTTCAATATCGCAGCACCGTGCTGCCAGGCAGCGGCGACAACCGTGTAGGCAGCGCCGAGGCTACGAGCTTCTGGCTAGTCGATGAATGGCAAGTAAACCAAAGACTAAGTATTACGGGAGCGCTTCGTTACGAAGACGTCGATACAACGGAGCAGCGTTACAATGCGCCGAACCGGAGTGTCTTAGGAGCGCGCGCAACCAATAGTGCGGAGGAGTTCCTGCCGGGCGCCTCTTTCACCTTTGAACTCAGTGATCAATGGCAACTACTTGGCGGGGTCCATCGTGGCTTCTCACCACTGGGTGCCGGCGCGAAAGAAATTGATGCGCCGGAGACCAGCACCAATTGGGAGACTGGCCTACGCTACGCAAAGAATAATTGGTTCTTAGAGGGCATCGCCTTCTATAGCGATTTCTCGAACAAGTCTGAGAACTGCTCGCTGGCTAGCCCATGCAGTAATGGCGAGACATCTGGCACTTATAAGACAGGGGCCGCCACTATCTCTGGGGTTGAGTTACAGGCCAGCACCTCGTTCGCAACGCGCAGCTTCAACATCCCTCTCGACGTTGCCTACACTTGGACTGACGCCCAGATCAGCAGCGACAATGCCGCCACCGGTGTGCGCAGTGGCGACCTGCTCAAGGATGTACCAGAGCACCTGCTTAGTGTGCGCACCGGGTTCGAACACCGCAGCGGCTGGAACAATTATATCGTCGCGAAATTTATCGACGAGCAATGCGTCAGTGTCAGCTGCAACCGAGCGACAGGACCGCGCTCCACTACCGACGCGCTATTCGTGGTAGATCTGATCAGCCGCTATAGCTTTACGGAGAAACTAGAGACCTTCCTGAAGCTGGAGAATGTACTCGATCAACAGGAAATCGTTTCTCGTGACCCAGACGGCGCACGCCCTAACAAGCCGCGTACCGCCTCACTTGGTTTGAACTATCGCTTCTAGGATATAAATGGGGTCAGAAAAGTGGGGTCAGAGTAACTTAATATCCACTCTAAGTTACTCGCCCCATTAAACTAGAATTAAGTTACTCTGACCCCATTTGTTCTGTTCACCCTACCCCAATATCTGCGGATTAAGATGCCAAATAGAATAGTTCAATGCTGCCGCAAAACTAATCCACAGCAAATAAGGCACAAGTAGCAAGCCAGCCAATGGGCGAACTCGCCAGAAACATATTATGGTTGCGACCACTAGTGTAATCAGAAACAGAATATCGATAAACGCCAACGCGCCCAAACTCCACGCAAAGAATAACCAACTCCATAAAGCATTCACCGCCAGTTGTGCGAGGAAAAGACCAATGGCCACGCGCTGCTTCTGCAGCCCTCCAGATTGCCAAACCAGCCAAGCCGCAATACCCATTAACGCATACAGTACTGTCCATACCGGACCGAACACAGCGGCTGGCGGTGCCCACGCGGGTTGCATAAGCTCGCCATAGAATTCACTGGCACGGATTGTCGCCACCGCCCCAACAGCCGACGCCGCGAAGCTCACAACCAACCATGCGGCCAGCCCGAGAAATTTCTGCTTAGTAGTAAGTGCTGTCATGGCTCTCCTTTCAAATCAATGGGGTCAGAGTAACTTGATCGATAACTGATCAAAGGGGTCAGAGTAATTTGATTTTCAAGTTACTCTGACCCCTTTGATTTACCTCAGGCTTTCTTCTTCCACGCATACTTCTCAAACACCTTATCTACCGGCGTATTGGCAATGTGATTGACATAGTTGCTAATGACTTTCTGCGATAAACCCAGAATGATCTCCAGCAATTGTCTCTCTTCATAACCTGCCGCAAAGAACGCAGCCACCTCTTCGTCACTCAGATAACCGCGCTTTCGTACTATCGCCAAGGTGGTGTCGTGCAATACCTGTAACTTCTGCGTTGGCATCGCGGCACCGTCTCTAAGCGCATCAATCAAGCCCTGATCCACCTTCATCATATGGGCGATGCCAGTATGAGCGGGCACACAGTAATGGCACTCGTGCTCCACATTGATGGTTTGCCACACAACAGTGATCTCGTCGGTATTGAAGGAGGAATCCACAAAGAGCTTATGCAGGGTCTGATACGCTTCCAGAAGCCCTGGTGCGCCAGCCAACACCCCATGCAAACCCGGAATGCGGCCATTGGCCTTCAAGGAGGCTTCCAATAATGGCCGGCTCTGCTCGGGCGCGCTGTCTAAATTATGTATGGTCAACTTTGTCATATCACTCTCCTGCTAAGGTGTATTTTGGCGTTTCGATTGGCTGACAATGTTCATGCCTTAGTCGAAACCGACTTGAACACTTGTTCAATGCGGACCATGCTAACTGGACTTGAGCGATTGTTCAAGCTAATATTGAACGACTGCTCAAACGAGTGCACAGAGGGTATACAAATGAGCTCGGCAAGACACGATCGTCAAGAGACTATCAAGAAGGCAACGCAGCTATTTTGGGAGAAAGGCTTTCACGCCACCTCGATGCGGAATCTTCAGGATGTCATCGACCTGCGCCCTGGAAGCATTTACGCGAGTTTTGGCAGTAAAGAGGGGCTCTTCAAAGAATCCCTGCAATGTTATGCAAATTCCAGCCTAGAGCGACTCGCCATGCACGCTGCATCTTTGCCGCCCCTAGATGCACTAAAAGCATTTATTACAGAAAGTGTAAGCACAACAAAAGGAAGCAGCCCCAGCGATATGTGCATGCTCGCAAAAACAGTCGCAGAATTGACCCAGGACAATGCCGAACTCTTAGCCGAGGCCAAGCGCTTACTGAAAACCATCGAGGTAGCGTTCACAGAACTCGCAGCTAAAGCACAACAACAAGGTGCACTCGACAAAGACAAAGACCCCCAACGCATTGCAAGTTTTCTGCAGATGCAGTTGATGGGCCTGAAGGCATACTCCAGAGCAACAGATGGTAAGGCGAATATCAAAGCCCTAATAGACGATGCCTTCGCCGGCCTAAGCTAAAAATCAAAAGGACCGATCAAAGGGGTCGATCAAAGGGGTCAGAGTAGTTTGATCGATCAAACTACTCTGACCCCTTTGATCGACTCTGACCCCTTTGGTCGCTTTGATCGTTCTCTCTCTCACTTTGCTCGTCACAGGCTCAGTGCGCGCTTTGAGCTGGTCGTTGCGGTAATACAAGTACTAGTAGGACAATCGCGAGCAGCAAGACTCCGGTGGCAGTGTAACGACTCCACTCCAAGCCTCCTTCCAGTAGTGGCTTGTCCAAATAGTCTCCAACTACCGCGCCTAGTGGGCGCGTAATCACGAAGGCTGCCCAGAACAACACCGTACGGGAAACTATCTTAGAAAAATATAATCCCACAATAATCAACAAAATAGCGCTGAAAATGGCCGCTGCTCCAAGATAACCCAAGCCTGCCGTATCCGCTGTCCAGTCACCCAATGCGGTGCCTAGAGTCTGAGAAAACATAATGGTTAACCAATAAAAGAATTCCGCTCTTGGCGTGCTAATCGACGCCACATCGATTCTACCCAGCGTCTTGTGCCACACAAATAGTGAACCGAGTAGCAGCACTAGCAGTAGACTCGAGCCGCCGGAATAACCAATCCCCATTGAGCGCGTAGCGTAGTCCGCGAGCGTTGTACCCACAGTGGTGGAAGCGATGATGGTGGCCCAGTACAGATAGGGGTGAAAACGCACTGCGCGAATCTGCAAAATTACAGCCGCGACAAACAGCAACATGAAAATACCGGTGCCCACAAGATAGCCAAGCTCCATGGACATGGTGACTGCATCACCGCCGGTCTCCCCTAGTGTTGTAGCTAAGATTTTGATGATCCAGAACCCAAGGGTAAGCGCCGGAACCTTTGCCAGGTTTGCATTCGAAGAAGTGTTCACCTTAAGTGCTCCGGTAATAATCAACAAACGGGGAAAATCTAGTTTCCACACAATGATTATCAATTGAGCTAACTTAAGTCAGCCTTAAAGAACAGAGAGAACGCGAGTGGGTACCGATCAAAGGGGTCGATCAAAGGGGTCAGAGTAACTTGATCGATCAAATTACTCTGACCCCTTTGATCGGCTCTAGAAGAGGGAAACGAGATTGTAGGCGAGGATCGCCATAACATAGGCAGAGACGCCGTATACTGCGAATAGCTTTAGGGGGAGAGTCTTGGAACGGCTCTCCTTGCTAAGGATGGCCATGGTCGAGACGCACATCAGCGCAATCGCGAAGAACACCAGCAGCGCAACGCCAGAGGCGATGCTCATGCCGCTAGCTTGAATCTGCTCCGCCAATGGCAGCACATTATCGTCGCTATTCTCGATGCCGAACATGGTACCAAGCGTGCCTACGAAAACCTCGCGCGCTAAGAAAGACGTCATGATAGCGACACCATAACGCCAATCCAAACCCAGAGGTGCAAACACAGGCTCCACTAATTTGCCGAACTGGCCCAGCCAAGAAGCCCCTAAGTCCTGTCCCATCGTGGGGAAATAGCCAAGAATCCAGATCACTATGGTGACCGTGAGGATAATCGCGCCAGCCTTAGTTACGAAATGCTTGGAACGGTTCCAGGAATTACGAATAAGCGGCTGCCACGCCGGCAATCTATAGGGCGGCATTTCCAACACAAATGGCAAGTCTTCATACTGCTCGGCCCGCACACGCGACAAAACACTAGTCGCAATCAAGCCACACATCATGCCGAAGAAATACACACCGAACATCGCTACGCCTTGCAGTCCCACGAAGCCGCCGAACATGGTCGTGGCGGGTATGAACGCGGCGATCAGTAGCGTATAAACTGGCAGGCGCGCCGAGCACGGCATCAAGGGAATGGCAATATAGGTTAACAGGCGCTTCTTCGGAGAATCGATCGAGCGGGCCGCGTAAATAGCAGGGATCGCACAGGCCACGCCGGAGAGCATAGGGATAAAACTCTTGCCCGTGAGACCGAACATGCGTAAAGGCTTGTGGCAGATCAGTGCGGCCCTGGCCATATAACCACTGTCTTCCAAGATCCCAATTACAAAGGTAAGCACGAAGATCTGGGGTACGAATACGAGGAACGCCCCCACTCCGCTGAAGATTGCATCTTGCACAAAGTCTTTTGCGATCTGAGTGGGCACTAACGGCACCACTATACTAGCTGCCCACGCGACTAACGACTCGATGGCGTCCATGGCCGGCGCTGCCCAAGTAAAAATAGACTGGAACATCAAGTACATAATTCCGAAGAAAACGATGCCACCGAATGCCGTGTGCAGGAAAAAACTATCGAGCCGAGCCTGGCTCTTGATCAACAAATCACCCTTTGGGCCATACTTGTGGGCCAGCTTGTGGGCCGTGCCACGCAGGATCGCGTCGGGCACATCCACAATGCCACTATTGGCAGGCCCTTTGCCGTTAGCGAGGCCCTGTTTGATTTGGCCCAACACCTCTTCTAGCCCTTTTCCACTGCGCGCAGAAACGGGAACTACCGGTGCCTGAACTTCGGCCGCGAGCCCCTCTAGGTCCATGCTGATTTTGTGCTTCTCTAGCACGTCCATCATATTGGCGATAACCACAGCATGTTTGCCATGACGTTCGCATTCGCGAATCACCTGCAGAGTGAAGTAAAGGCTCTTCTCCAAGCGCGTGACATCAATCAGACAAAGCACTTGCACCACATCGGGGTCATCCAGCGCTTCACTAAAGTAGTTGACCGCCACTTGCTCTTCGCCAGATATCGCATGCAATGAATAGGTGCCAGGAAAGTCGACCAGCACCACCTCTGGCAGTGCCGCCAACGCGCCACTGGCCACGTCAACCGTAATGCCTGGATAGTTAGCTACGCGCTGATGCAGGCCGGTGAGCTTATTGAAAAGCAGGCTCTTCCCTGAGTTTGGGCTTCCTATGAGGATGACTTTTTTCATGCCAAACCGACGGGAGTAATCAGGATGTGGCTAGCCACTTCGTCGTCTAGAGAGAATATGGAATTGGCGACCCGAAACACCTTCGGCGAGCCGAACGCTGGGGTCTGCAGACAGGTGACGACCTCACCTGGATGAAAGCCTAACTCCATTAAACGAACTCGATAGTTGTCGGCTAATTCCGTATCGAAATCTTGTATCTGGCCTTGAGTACCGGCGGTCAAAGACCAAAGTGAAGAGGACATACACACCAAGTTTGCAGAAAGTGATTGTCGCAAGATAACTGGCCGCGACCAAAGGCGCGGGGATGATAACAATTATCATTAGTGACGGCAAAGGAGATAATGAGGGTGTGGCAAATTGAGGGACTGTTCTTGCCCTTCTAGATGCGAGCTTTCATCTCGGTATAGGCCGCTTCCACAAGCTCTTGCAACCTTGGGGCATCTATAGCTTCGTTAGGTTTGATCTTTACGTGACGCATGAACTTCCCAGTACCTTCCAGCAAACTAGCTGGGTCCTGCAACTCTGCCCCGCCAAAAAAACCTAGATTGACGTGGGCCTTGAATGCATTGACATAGGCAAACGCCGCTTCCCCGATACAGGCCGTGGGCTGGCCATCGTGAAGCAACTCGCGCACATCATCGCCACAAGCTCGAAATATCTTAAACCAGTGTTGGGCGATCAACCCGAGCTCGTCGTCATGGTCGAAAAACCACTGCTCCACCTCCTTAGAGTGAGCAACCGCGCTGGGTAAATTAAATATTCTTCCCATGTTCATGCTCCAATTTATTACAGACCATTGTTACCAGGGGCAACTAGTCAGCTTGTAAAAATTCTATCTTATTGCCGAACGGGTCCGCAGTAAAAATACGGCGAAAGCCCGGTACTTGCTCTGCAACTTCCACCTTAAAACCGTGTACTCGTAGTTGCTGAGATAGGGAATCCAAATCTGCAACTTTAGAACCTGGGTGAGCTTTTCTTGCAGGCACAAACTGCGCATCAACGCCAAGGTGTACTTTCACGTCTCCGTTCTCGAACCACACGCCGCCACGCCCCGCCAAACTGCCAGGCTTGTCTACCTCGTTCAAACCTAGCAAACTCCCATAGTAGCTTCTCGCCTGAACCTCTTCACCCTCTGGCATTGCAATTTGAATATGGTCTAACCCAAGAATTCTCATCATCACTCCAAGTAATCGGTAGCAATAGTCACGCTTTTACGCGCAACACATTCAGCCCTAATGTGATATAGACCACACCTGAAAGCTTATTAAACCAAGCCTTTACACGATTATTTTGACCAAGTAGTTTTGTCCCAGTTGATGCGAAATAGGCTAACACTAGACACCAAATGGTGCCGCCAATAACGAAACTTAAACCGAGTATAAAAAGGTCTGCTACCGGAGCATCTTCCCCGACGAACTGCGGTAAAAATGCAATAAAAAATAACGCGACCTTAGGATTCAATATATTGGTAAGCACGCCTTGAGAATAAATTCTCGATAAAGGTTCACTTCGCAATGTCTCTAGATTCTTGGCTTTGGCCTTAGAGCGCAGCGCACTTAAACCAAGGTAGATTAAGTAAAGCCCCCCTAACATTTTCACTAACAAGAACAATAATGGTGAGGTCAGTATAATGACCGACACTCCCGCGATCGAGAGTGCCGCATGCACTATGCTCCCGGTACCGATGCCGAGAGCGGAGGCAAAACCAGCAGCGCGGCCCTGGCTAATACTCCTCGTGATGATATAGATCGTGTCTTGCCCAGGCGTAATCCACAAAAGAAAGCTCGCCGTCAGAAAAATCCAATAATTCTCCAATCACGCTCCCCTCTTTCAAATTACTCTGACCCCTTTGGTCGAGTTTCTTCTTTCAAATTACTCTGACCCCTTTGATCTAGTCGAGCAGGCTTAAGTCTCGCACCGCGCCCTTGTCTGCACTTGTGGCTAGCATCGCATAGGCTTTGAGTGCCGCGGAGACCTTCCGTGGGCGCTCCTTCACTGGCTTCCAACCAATCTGGTCTTGGGCCAAGCGGCGATCCGCCAACTCCTCTTCGCTAATCAATACATCGATGCTGCGATTGGGAATATCGATGCGAATCTTATCTCCGTTGCGCACCAAGCCTATCGCACCACCCGCAGCAGCCTCAGGCGAGACATGGCCGATTGAAAGGCCTGATGTGCCGCCCGAGAAGCGTCCGTCTGTCAACAGCGCACAGACTTTGCCCAGCCCCTTGGACTTGATGTAGGAAGTTGGATAAAGCATCTCTTGCATGCCAGGACCACCGCGTGGACCCTCGTAGCGCACGATCACGATGTCCCCCGCTTTGACTTTGTCTGCAAGGACATCTGCGACCGCCTCGTCTTGAGACTCCGTGACATAGGCCGTGCCCTCGAATACCAGTATGGAGTCATCCACCCCCGCCGTCTTCACCACACAGCCATCAAGCGCGATGTTGCCCCTGAGTACCGCCAGCCCGCCTTCCAAGCTATAGGCATGCTCCAGCGAACGAATACAGCCTTCCGCGCGGTTGCCGTCGAGCGTGGGAAAGCGACATGCTTGGCTGAACGCGACCTGAGTAGGAACGCCCCCAGGGCCAGCCTTATAGAACTCCAACACCTTTGCGCTGGGGTTGCGCATGATGTCCCAGGCGTCCAGTGCGTCTGCCATAGTCGCACTGTGCACCGTAGGAAGTTGGCTATGCAGCAGGCCCGCACGATCTAGCTCTCCTAATATCCCCATGATGCCACCTGCGCGGTGCACGTCCTCGATATGATACTTCTGAGTATTGGGCGCAACTTTGCACAGTTGTGGGATGGTCTTCGATAGCCGGTCGATATCTTCTAAGGTGAAGTCCACCTCCGCTTCCTGCGCGATAGCCAGCAAATGCAGGATGGTGTTTGTAGATCCGCCCATGGCGATGTCTAGTGCTATGCAGTTCTCGAAGGCCTCGAAGCAGCCAATGGAGCGCGGTAGAACCGCATAATCATCCTGCTCGTAGTGGCGCTTAGTGATCTCGACGATTGTGCGACCGGCCTGCAGGAATAGCTGCTCGCGGTCGGCATGGGTCGCTACCACAGTGCCATTGCCAGGCAAGGATAGGCCCAAGGCCTCCGTCAGGCAGTTCATCGAGTTCGCCGTGAACATGCCGGAACATGAACCACAGGTAGGACAGGCGCTGCGCTCGATCTCCGCTACGTACTCGTCAGAAGCACTGTCATCCGCCGCGATCACCATGGCATCTACTAGGTCCAATTTGTGTTCAGAGAGCTTCGTCTTGCCGGCCTCCATTGGTCCGCCAGAGACGAATATCACAGGGACATTCAAGCGCATCGCGGCCATCAGCATTCCGGGGGTGATTTTGTCGCAGTTGGAGATACATACCAGCGCGTCCGCGCAATGCGCGTTGACCATATACTCCACGGAGTCGGCGATAATATCGCGCGAGGGCAAGCTATAGAGCATGCCGTCGTGCCCCATGGCGATCCCATCGTCCACGGCAATTGTATTGAATTCCTTGGCAACACCACCTGCAGCCTCGATCTCTCGCGCCACTAGCTGTCCAAGATCCTTCAGGTGAACGTGGCCCGGCACGAACTGCGTGAAAGAGTTGGCGATGGCGATGATGGGTTTGTGGAAATCCTCATCTTTCATACCGGTGGCGCGCCAAAGGGCACGGGCACCAGCCATATTACGACCTGCGGTGGAGGTTTTAGAGCGATAAACGGGCATGGTAATAATCTCTTGTCCTAAGCATTTAGGGGCGAGATTTTAGCAGGTCTTTTACGGGATGTTCAGCGCCGAAACGATACAGTGACCAAAAATCAAAGGGGTAATAGGATCAAAGGGGTCAGAGTAACTTGCTCCTGTCCTTACTGCTCCACCGCCACTCAGTGTAGTTGGATCAAATTACTCTGACCCCTTTGATCGTGCCCCCTTTGATTCTGACCGATATTCTTTCGGGGTTTCAGAAAACGTTAGAGTAGTCCCTTCGATTGCGATCTCGCGCAAATTTCGCAACGCGGCCAGTTCGCCATCTGCCCTATATTGCTCAAAGGCCTCGGTACTAGGAAATGACAGTAAGTGGATCTCCACGCCAGTATTGGCCTGCCTCTGGGTTTCGAATGCAGAGATCAACTCGCCACCGTACTTAGCCATGACTTTGATTGCTAGAGACTCGAAGCGTTCAAACGCCTCGAAGTCTCTTACCTGTAGTTCTGCCAATATGATGAGCATTGTTTTCCCATGAGCGATTGAAGTATTGACTAAAACAACTTCCTAATAGGGACAGTAGCAAAGTCGATCTTCACACAGTCTCGGAACAACCAAGGGAATTGAAGGCTATAAGTAGGGCAGTACGACTTGGTGACGTAGCCCTCATTCTCGGATTCGAAGGTAATCTTATAGGCCACATTATGTAATGGAGCATTGATGGAGTTCAACGCCACCACATTCGCAAGCAATGTCCCCTCGTATGCGAACCAAACACCTTCACGTGCATCTAAAAATGCCGCAACGACCTGCTGCCCACTCCGATGCAAACTATAATATTCAGTAATAATCTGTTGTTCGGCAGGCACTGGGGATGGAAACCTCGAGAAGTCGTTTACCCAAATACCAACGTAATTATCTTGAGCCAATACATTTAAAGGAAACAGAAACACGAAAAACAGTAATGTCTTCATTGGAATATTCCTGCCAAAGAGTTTAAGAGCCTTAACCAAGATTAACTACTTCGTTCAAACTACTCTGACCCCTTTGATCAATACACGATGTAGGAGACTGCTGCACTCAGTATAAAACTCCCCACCATAATGCCTACAAAGAAGCCATACCTGTTGAGATTCGCACCGCTGATTGCGAGGTATGATTTGCTCAGAGTGTTACCCAACAGAATCACTATGAACAACGACATCAGATCAAATTCTTGAGACTGCATTGACCACTGCGTCATTACCGAGGCAAGAATAGCGTGCGCTTCAAATAAAGCAATAAGCAGAGTACTGATGCTGCGTGGAAAGCCCAGCTCGGAACTAATGAAATGCATGGAGTAAACAATAGCGAGGATAATCAACGACAATTTCGCCACGTTCTTCCAGATGATCGGGTGATCATTCAGCATATCGAAATCTGCAGTACGGGTAGCGATGCCGCTAGAGGCAAAGCGCGAACTAAAGGAGACATAGAGAATTGCTGCGGAAACGCACAGCAATTGTGTCAGGAATGGCAAGTAGTAGACAAAGCCCAAGCTATCGGCCAGAAAGAAAACTATGAACAGGCACTCAAGCAGCATCGCGCAAAGCGCAAACAACAGTGTAAGTAGCAAATTTTTCTCGCTTTCCGCCGCAAATTTCTTATCGTTAAGGGTCTGCAAAAACACCGCAGTACTGGAGATAAACCCACCCAAGAAGCCTTGCAATTGGAAACGACTATTCTTTGCAAGCAGATGAAAACTAAAAAAACTGAACAACTCTAAACTCGCCACGAGAGGCACAATCTTCAGTAACGGAAAATAGGACGCTACCACAAACATCAAGGCCAACATGCCCATGTCGAACCAAATATGGAAATGCTTGAAGTGATACCCAAGAGGCGTTTGATGCCCTTCCTCGATCAAAGGGGTCAGAGTAATTTGATCGCCATCAGCCTGCTCGTCATCCTTCAAATTACTCTGACCCCTTTGATCGAAACACCGTGGAATTAATCAAGAAACTAGCCCCTGCCCACCCACTGGAGTGGTTTCGAATCGCTCACCGAAGCCTGCAATTAGCGGCCTACCTAGCGCTATGGCTTGTTGAACAGACGGCAGCGACAAAGACCCTTGATGACTCTCTTGGCTATCCCAAACCTCTGTAACCCAGATAGCGTTCGGGTCTGTTGAGTCCTTCGCGACTATATAACTCAGGCACCCCGGCATACCACTAATGCCTTCTACTAAGATGGCAATCAACGCATCGCGTTGCCCAGGTACAACGTTCATTTTTCCGATCAAACCGTACATATCATCCCTTCCTTTTAGTCCCGCACAGCTAGGAATAATAGCTCCCACTGCTGAGATCCCTGCAATTGTGATGAGATTGCGCCTAGTCATAAAGGTACTTGCAATACTCTTTTCGCTTCCAGATTGTTCATTATTTTTCAAATTACTCTGACCCCTTTGATTCTAGCCTTGCGCTGTATAGTGCTCGCCCGCCCTTTACTAGGACCTCGGATGCGTTGAACCCAGCGCTACGCAAGACTTCGCGTTGCTCTTCAAGGCTCATATAGAGCTGATCATTACTCAGGCCACCCTCGCCATAGTAGTGATCACAGAAAAGCAGAATGCCACCAGGTTTAAGCAGGCTACGTACCTGTCTAAAGAAATCGAGAGCATAGCGTTTGTGGCGGAGCTCATGCACTGCTTGATTGCTAAGGACCGCATCGTATTGGCCGAGAGAGTCAGCCCACCCAGCAGTCTTGAAATCGCACTCAATATACTTAAAGTCAACGCCAATTAATGGCTCGAGCCGACGTTTCGCTAGAGTATGCATAGCCGATGAGAAGTCGAGTAGCGTGTAGTGGATGTTTGGTCTTCTAACGAGGATATGCAGTGCCAGAAAACCCGGCCCCGCGCCTAGCTCTATGGCCGAGAGGCTAGGCACCTCTAGCAAGCCGAGTTGAGTATTAAACGCCTCGAAGAACTCCTCCCTGAATGGGCGCTGCATGGCTGTTCGCTCCCACTCCTGCGCATCCACCATATCCTTTAGGTCTATTGGACTGGGCACATCGGCTGGAATCATAAGGATGTCTCGGCGAGCAAGTATCAAGTATCAAGTATCAAGTAGAGTTAGGGCACCTAGTTTATATCGATTTCGATCGAATTAAGAGTTGTTTGGGCTTCTGAATTCGAAGGGTCGAGTACTTATATGCCACATCTGCGGTGGCAAACCGAATGTGTACTTAGCCATGGACATCAAACCCAGTTACCTCCGACAGTTTTTTCATATATCTATCGTATTCTGGGAGCGCTTCCACACCATGGGACAAAGCTTTTCGGTAGATCGAGGCAACGAAGATATCCGCTATAGTAAAAGACTCACCGACAGCAAAGGCACTCTGCCGCCATAATCTTGTACGAAGCTTTCTCAAGCAACACACTATCCACTCACCTCGTAGTTTCTTTTCCGCTGCAGCTTCTAGCCCAAGATCAAAGAAACTCAACACGGAGCGACTTTGCGGCTGGTGAATCGTGCTATTCACATACTCACAAACCTCTCTTACCAACGCCCTATCGAACGCATTTTTTGGAAAAAGTGGTTCCTGCGGGAAAGTCTCCTCCAGATACTCGGCTATCGCCATGGACTCTGCCAACACCGTTCCATCCACAAACAGCGATGGCACATATCCATATGGACTTAATCCCAAATCTAGGGAATCAATTTTCGTATAGGGGATGCCTTTATAGCGCAGCACCCATTCCACTCGTTCGGAGCTATTCGAGCCAGAGGATGAATGTAGAACAATATCCATATGTTACTCAGCGAAATTTCGTTTTCTTAGCTTTGCTAGGCTCGTCAGTCTTACTTCGGCTAACTATTGTGCTCAGAACACTCTACGGCAACATCTCTAAAAACCCATACAAGTCTTTACACTGATTATCACATCGCTCTGGGTTTGCCTTGCGATTCAGCCAAACGGAGTTAAAGCCACTAGCCAGTGCGCCGTTATAATCCAGTGCGTGGTTGTCGCCGATATACCAACATTCCTCTGGTCGTTTGCCAACGACACTAGCGGCTAATCGGAAAATCGCCGGATCTGGTTTTGCAGCGCCAGCGCAGGCCGGAGTGATGACTTCACCAAAATAGGAAAGGAGGCCAAGGCGGTTCAGCTTATAAGTCTGGTTTGCTTTGTCGCCATTCGTTATGACCGCCAACTGTCTGCCAGCGAGTTTGTCCAGCACATCCACTACGTCTGGAAACAACTGCCATGAGTCCTCGTAAGTTTGGTAGTAATCGGCAAAAATATCGTCGGCTTCTTGATCGCTGAGTTCTAAGCCGAGAGAGTCACGAATGCGCCAGCGCCTCTGCTCTTGAAACGATATCTCGCCCGACAGATACCTCGCCATGTGATGATCCGTCACTCTATTCCATACATTCAGAAATTGATCGGGAACCGGGATATGTGTGGCGTATTTTTCGGAAAACGCCTTGGCAGCGGTGTCCTGTGAGCTTTTGTAATCCAGCAAGGTGTCGTCTATGTCGAAAAATATCATTGCCTTTATGCTCTACATGGAGGACGTTGCTTAGATAAGCACCGAAGCGTCAAATTAAAATATAAAAATGATAGAGGCTTGAGAGATTGGATAGCACTACTCTGTTACTCCGCGACTTTTGGTGCGCTAAGCGCCTTACTGTAAAAACCAGATGGATCGAAGCAGCATACTCGGCGCTTACCCGAAGCTAATTTGTCACACGCATCAAGAATCCTTTTGTCTCGAGTCTTAGCTTGCTTGGCAGAGACGATCCAGTGAATCCAATCTACCTTCGCGATTGCAGTAGTGTCGTCCCATACTTCTTTGGCCGCTGGACTAGCGGACAACGCCTCACGTAGGTCCGATGGAAGTTCTGGTTCAGGCTCTTGCGGCAGAGCAGTGATTGCAAATGCAGCCACTTCGCCGACCTTAGCGCCCGCCTCCATTGATTGTTCATCACTAATCTTGAGCCAATGACTAAGCTGGCCGTCCGGTTCGAGTGTGGATTGAAAACTATGGTCATTGAGAGCGACTTCGACGGTAGTTCTGCCGCGTCTTGGGAGCATCTCGCTGACCTCCTTTGGTAGAACGACGAAGGACCAATGCGAGTCGCCACTTGGCAATGCTGGACGCAGTAGCTTTGCATTGAATTGTTTTACAGGGAGCTGTTTCGCTATCGGCATTCTCTACGTTCCCAGTTAAGAGCCTAGGTTGCGACATAATTCGAATTCGTACTCTACTATATCGATTGACATCAATGCACCCATAGCACGGTTCACGGCAAGCCTATCGAATTACAACTCGATACACATCAAGTCTTCGCCAATGACAAGCGGCCCTGCATAGTGCTGTCTAATGATCGCAAGGCTTTCGTCCAGCATTTCAGTTGTTGTTGCACTGATGTGGCTTACGATGACTTGCCCAACTTCTGCCGATGCCGCCATGTCGCCCCATACACTCGGTTTTGCATGCAGCTGCGCAATGACGCCAGTGGCATCCTCTGTTCCAGTTAGGTGGATGACGAGATAATCCACTCCTCGCGCGAAGTCGATAAATGCAGGATCAGACCCATTCTGATCACTCGCAAACACGATGCTAGTCTGCGCGAACTCAAATTTGTAAGCGAGTGTAGGAACTTCTCCGTGGGGAACAGCCGTAGCGCTGGCAAGAATATTGTCTGCGCTCCAAATCTCCATTGATTGCCTAGAGCTTGTATCGACAGTCGTCACTTGCAGATTCATTCGAGGGGCTAGCACACTATAGGCGCCATTCTGCCCCATCAAAAGTTCTAGGAATTTTTCTATTGAAGGGAAGTCATCTGAGCCTGTAGGGCCCGATATGTTGAAGCTACCGCCAGCGGGCCAGAAGATCGCGGGTAACTCTGCGGAGTGATCGGGGTGAAGATGGCTTAAACCTACAAACTCGATGTCATCGGAGTTAGCGCCCGCTCGATAAAACTGGTCCTTAGTGCCGCTGCCTGCGTCTACCATTATGCGACTGACACCATCGACCCACAGCAAGTAGCCCGAGGACGCTCTACCGCCAGAGGCCCCCGGTCCACCGGAGCCTAGAATCTGTAATTGCACGCCAGTATCTAGGCATTCCGCTAATGTAGAGGTGGAACATGTTAAGCACAGCAGTGCGATCAGACTAGGCATTGCGACTTTCATACGGCCTCCTTCCATTTGTTGAGCTTTAATAGCGCTTCAGATTTTTATCAGAGAGAGCTCGTTGGTTTTGCTAAGAATGACATCCGCGCCCGCTTGCTCCAGCTCGTCTCGATCGCCGAATCCCCACAACACCCCTACCGATCTTAAACCGTTTGCTTTGGCTGCCGAAATATCCACTTCACGGTCACCGACCATAACAGAAGTCCGATTTATTTCACCCGACTCAAGTAGGCCTGCCAATTGCTGGTGTTTCTTGATCCCGATGTCACCACCACTTACGAAACTAAAAAAATCTAGCAGCCCGAACATCGAGAGTATTTTCTCCGCAAAATCCACTCGCTTAGATGTGCACACACCCATGCGTACGCCACGAGCAGTCAACCCACTCAATGCGTCTACAACGCCTGAATAGATTTGATTTTCGGCATAGCCAAGCTCGGCATAGCGTTCACGGTATTTTACGACTAAATTCGCAATTACTTCCTCGTTGGCACCTGGTTGAAACTGACTGAATGCCTCGTCAAGTGGCGGACCGATTGTCGCGAATGCAGTTTGCTCGGATACCTCGGGAAAGCCATAGAAACTAAGCGCATGGTTCATACAGCGATGAACCCCCATACTAGGATCACTAATAGTGCCATCGAGATCGAATATGAGTGTACTGACGTTCTGCATCTATCCTCCTATCAAAGGGGTCAGAGTAACTTGCTCCATTCGATTCGGCTAATAGGGTGATTCGTTATTTTCCCTTAGATCTTCGATCCCCTCCCCTTGGAAATGGAGGCAGGGAAAACTCAAGTTGCCGCTCGACCTGTTTCTTAAAACGCTTACTACCCAGTACCCATGCCTTGTTGCTGGACTCTCTAATCTTTTTGAGCATCGACTCAGGGAATTTACTCCTGAAGTACTCGCAATAAACCTGTTGCCGCGCATACGGCGTAGAGCCTAAGGCTAGGTAAACCGAATGCTTTGTGACAAGGCGTATCCGCTTTCCCAACGCGTTGCATCGAAAGCTGGACCAAGGATACTGCGCTGGATGAACGACCATGCCAGCTCGGACAGGGTTCAATTCAATATAGCGACAGACCGCCAGCAAATACTCTTGCGAGTCCACTAGCGACGCATGAAAGCGCCCTTCCCATAAGGTTCCGGTGCGATTGTAACGCCCATTCACATAACGTACATAGTACCTGCCGAGGGATTGCATAAGCTGGCTAATACCGGTGCTGGTAGCCGGGGTCGCTAATAGATGCACATGGTTGCTCATCAACACAAAACTATGGATCTCAACCTCGAATTTGACGCTATATTCCCTAAGTTTATCTAGGTACACCTTGTAGTCGCGCTTGGTAAAGAAGCAAAGTTGTCGATTGTTGCCCCGCTGAACGATATGGCTGGGGACATCTGGAAGGAAATGACGTTGTCGGCGAGGCATAAGAGAATCCTTTCTCTCGTTTAATTGCTAGGGATATCCTGAGTCTAGAACCCAATCCCTATACTGACGAATCAAATTACTCTGACCCCTTTGATCTTGCCTCAGTTTTAAGCCACCGCTTAGCCTCGGCGATAACGGTATCCACTCTATTGGCGACTGCTCTCGTGCTATTGGTGCAAACGTATAGAATCTCACTGATTGGTTTTGACAACCGGTGCGCTCTAATAAGACGCGGTTTCTGGAAAGCCTCTACCGCGAAGGCCGGCAAGACTGTAAATCCCAATCCCCTACTCACTGGCTCGAGAATCAGCCCAATCTGATTCGAGAAACCAGCTTGCTTAAACTGACGTTTGTGTTGAAACTCAGGATAGTTAGGCCTCAGTAGTAATCCCGCATGGTGTGCGCCATCCGGATGATCGATAAACCCTAACTGCTGTAATATCTCCCAACTTGGATCCTCAACGTCAACCGGCGTAAGTAAGAATAAGGGCTCCTCTGCTACTGGCTTGCAGCTCACATCATCCAAAGTTGAAGGGATAGTCATGAAGCCAGTATCCGCACGGTGCTCGGCAATAGATTTCTCCACGTCGGCATTAGGCGCGAAACGATAGTCGATTATTAGCTTGGGATGTTGCTGCTGTAAGTCCAGAAGCCGCGGATACAGCCTCGATCCAATACTCCCTGGCGACATCACTCGCACTATTCCTTCATAGGGCGGGTCTTCAAGAACTCGCTGCTCTAGATTCGACAAGGAATTAATAATCTCCCGAGCCTCGACATATAGACGTTCACCCGCCTCGGTGAGAGTGAACTGTTTGCCCTGCCTCACTAGCAAAGCCTTTCCTACTAACTCCTCGAGCTTGCGCACATGTTGACTCACTCCAGACTGCGTCATATGCAGGCGCTGCGCGGTGCGAGTGAAATGCCCGACCTCCGCAAGTGTACAAAAGCTGCGCAACCAGACTGGATTAATCATCAATATTCATACTCATAATAATCATTTTTGATAATTTTACATTATACACAGGCCTTTGTAACCTAGCGCCAATATCTACAAAGGAGCACAAGCTAATGAGTAAGGTTTATCCAAGAAACTTCTCCCACATCGGCATTTCAGTGCCAGACCTAGAGAAAGCAGTAGAGTTTTACACGGAGGTAATGGGCTGGTATTTGATCATGGCGCCAACCGATGTTGTTGAAGACAGCAGCCCCATTGGTGAGATGTGTACAGATGTGTTTGGAAAGGGATGGGAACGCTTCAGAATTGCCCATCTATCAACAGGCGATCGCATTGGTGTAGAACTATTCCAGTTCAAAGACCAGCGCAACCCTGAAGACAATTTTGAATACTGGAAAACGGGTGTTTTCCATTTCTGCGTGCAAGATCCAAATGTGGAAGAGCTAGCAGAGCGCATCGTCGCGGCTGGTGGTAAGAAGCGCATGGAGAAGCCGCGCTATTACTACCCAGGCGAGAAGCCCTATCGCATGATCTACATGGAAGACCCGTTCGGTAATATCTTAGAGATCTATAGCCACAGCTACGAGTTAGTGTATGGCGAAGGCGCGTACTAGCGCACGATCAAAGGGGTCAAAGCCGATCAAAGGGGTCGATCAAAGGGGTCAGAGTAACTTGATAAATCAAGTTACTCTGACCCCTTTGATCGAGTTACTCTGACCCCTTTGATCCTTTGATCCTTTGATCGCGGCTAGTTTAATCTTCCGCAGATCAATATGACCTGATAGTCCACCGCACCACTCTCATCATTGTGTATTCGTGCGTACCAGTTATCGCCAGCAGCACCAGGATAACTTTCCATCACTGCACTATTTTGGGAAATTCCACCTTTCACATAAGCCCCACCACCCAAAACCACTTCACCGACGTATGGGCAGTAAACACGCGCTGAACAATAATTGTTGCCCGGACAGCTATATTCACTAGATTTCCTAACCCAATTCGAGACGCCAGGATCTCCTTGCAAGCCCTGAGCCCCTTTACTTCCAGTATTTCCTTTCACGCCTTGTGGACCTTGTGCACCTGCGGGTCCTGTTGCTCCTTGCGGTCCTTGATCTCCTTTAGGACCCTGAATTCCCGTAGCGCCAATAAGACCGCGCTCGCCTTTTGGACCTTGAGGCCCAGTTAAGCCAGCAAGACCTGTTTCTCCTTGCGGACCTTGTGGACCGGTCAAACCAATCGCGCCTTGCAAGCCTAAGGCACCTTGTAAACCTTGCTCTCCTTGTGGCCCTTGAGCGCCCGTAGCACCAATCAAACCTTGTTCGCCTTGGGGACCTTGAGCTCCGGTTAAACCAATCGGCCCTTGATCGCCTCGCGGACCCTGCGGACCGGTTAAGCCTATCAAGCCTTGTAAGCCTTGCTCTCCTTGAGGACCCTGCGGTCCCGTTAAGCCAATCTCACCTTGCAGGCCTATTTCACCCTGCACTCCCTGTGGGCCAGTTTCGCCTATTTCTCCTTGAGGGCCTTGCTCACCCTGCGGTCCAATCGGGCCAGTTAAACCTATCGGGCCTTGCAGACCTTGTTCGCCTTGCGGACCTGCCGGGCCGGTTAAGCCTATCTCGCCCTGCAAGCCTTGCTGCCCTTGCGGCCCCTGTTCGCCTTTCTCGCCTATAGGACCACTTGGTCCTTGAACCCCGTAGCTCACTACGAAACTTGCGATCTCATTGCTCTTACTGCTCTTGGAGCTTTTCTCACTTTTGGCGTTTTTAGTGCTTTTATCGCTGGGAGATAATTCCAACAAAGAGATCGAGTAGTTACCTGCCTCAACAGTACCGTTTAACGCAGAAATCACCAGATCCCGTGCGCTATCGCCCTCCCCAATCTGTTGGCAAGCTGACACACTAAGCAGTGTAGGCGCCGACACTCCGATACTCACGGCCAAGTCTTTCTTCGAGTCACACAGGTTCTGGCCCACCAAGATAATATCCTCGGTGGTAAAGTATGCCTCTTCGATGACTTCCGTTTTCGCTTGTGCAGTTACTGCAAAGACTGCACTCATTAACGCTATTATTTTTCTCATGATGATCCCCTCGAATTTTTACTGTGATTCAATGACGTTCATGCAAACAATCGGCACAACGAAGCTAATCGTATTCTGGTTTTTATGGCTTATTCGCGCATACCAATTCTTGCCGTCAGCACCGGGATAGCTCTCTGCAATTCTGATTTCATCTGCATTGGTATAAACGCCCCCACTGATGATTCTCTGATTGCCATCGTCGCAATAGTTGCGGATCTCGCAGAAACGAGTGCCGCCAGAAGGTGCAGCGGGACAATCATATTCATGCTGTTGGCGACTCCAGTTCGCGTTCCCAGTGACGCCACGCGCTCCACTGGCCCCCGTATTACCAGTTGCGCCAACTAGCCCTCTCGGCCCAGTCGGACCTGCACCGCCAATTGCTCCAACGTCACCAGTGAGACCTTTCGCCCCGACCAGCCCAATGGGGCCTTGTTCCCCACGTTCGCCTTGCACTCCCGGCGCACCTGTTGCACCCGTTGCACCTCGTAATCCTTGCTCACCACTGAGGCCACGCTCACCTGCCGGGCCCGTTTCTCCACGAGGTCCAGTTGCACCTTGTGGGCCACGCGGGCCCGTTAACCCAACAGGCCCATTCGCACCACGTATGCCCTGCGGCCCAGTCAAACCTACGAGCCCTTGCAGGCCTATCAGCCCCTTTGGCCCGGTTAAACATGTGTCTCCGAGAACACCGCGCAAGCCTTGCAAGCCCGCCTCCCCTTGCGCCCCTGTAGCGCCTATTGGGCCAGCTTCACCCTGCGGGCCTTGTGGACCTTGTAGTCCGGTAGCTCCCCTAGCACCTTGCTCACCGACTATGCCAGCATCTCCAGCTAAACCTGTTGGTCCTATTAATCCGGTTTCACCTATCTCTCCAGCGGGTCCAGCGACACCATCCGGCCCCTGCTCCCCTTGGATCCCCATTTCGCCCTCATCTCCAATCTCTCCAACTGGGCCTTGAGCACCGATATCGCCGATAGTGACAAAGAACGTTCGCTCTTTGTCTTTAGACTTCTTTGCCTCTTCGCGAACAAAGAGACTATAGCTACCCGCACTAAGCTCGCTGTTATTGGTAGTGACAATCAACATCTCTAAGTCGCCATCAACCTGTTCACAGCTGCTGCTTTGGGGGATGAGATCGCTTGTACCGAACTCTAAAACTGGGTGATCCACGCATAGATCTGTGCCTATTAGCACGATGTCGCCATCGGTTATATAGGCCTCCAGTAGCACGCTATCTTTAGCGTAGAGAGTAGATTGAAACCCTATACACACCACGGTTAGTGATGCAGAGGCAAGGATTGTGCGAAAGGTCATTTTGAGACTCCTCTGGTGGGATTATTTTCTCGCCAGAAGAGATTAGCGTTAACACAGTGCTGCGCGCGTCAGGTAAAACCCTGATTTTTTATGAAAATCAAAGGGGTGATCAAAGGGGTCAGAGTAATTTGGTCGATCAAGTTACTCTGACCCCTTTGGTCTCTTTGGTTCATAGGAAGTACTCAACAAGTTCGGGGAAGGTTATGAATGCGGCTGTCGAGGAGTCCGAGGTGCCAAAGCCGTAGCGTGCATGGCCAAAGCTAACGCCGGCCCGCAAGGAAGCCGTTTGGTCTCCCATCGTATCGCCTACGTAGATTGGGTTAGAAAGAATCCTGGTTTTACACAAATCAACGATCATCGCGGTTTTTTCGATACCGCTATCGCCATGACAGGTGCTTGCAGCGAAATAGGACCTCAAACCGGATTGCTCCAAGAAGAGCTGTAGATACCATGACTGGCAATTGCTGATGATGGAGAGTTCGTAGTGCTCTGCAAGCCGTTTTATACCCTCGAGCACCCCATCGTATATAAGCCCACCTGCGGCTGTAAGATGAAGCCTCTCTAGCGTATCAATGCGATCTGCGAGCTCGCCTAGCAGTGCAGTGTCTAGGTCCGAAAAGAGAGTTTGAACGCAAACATCAAATGGCATACCGGTCACACTACGGATGCCATCGGCCGTGACCTGGCGATCAGTAATTTCTAACTCGACCAATGCATTGTTCCATGCCTTCGCGCATGTCTCGCTAGTATCCCAGAGCGTTCCGTCTAGATCGAAAATTATTGAATCAAAATGCTTCATCGATACTGCTGCCTAATCCCTTAACATCGAACCTATAGATAATCCTTACAACTCTTCGAGCAAGTGTTCATTGTTGAAAAAGAAAATGTTCTCATGTTTAAAGCCCCAGGTACCGCCTAGCTCGCGAACATGTGGCTCGAATGTAAAGAAAGGCACGTCGCCCAACAGGGCCATATTGCCCTTTTCGATATATTGTCTAGCGTCGCGTGTAGTTGCGATGCTGTGGCCGACATTTGCCAGAAAATCTAAGTTTTCAAAACCCTGTTCCGTTGTCTTTCGATTCGCCCATTCCCATAAAGCATGAAACGAGGTCTGTGACGTAACTAGTTTTCGCATCTGAGCATGGAGAGAGGCGAGGAACAATTGGCCTTTGAGAAATTCCGGCGATGTAGGCGTGCTAGTAACAGTGCCATCTTCTACATAGAAAGACCTAGCGCAATCACCCCATCGCCCACCAAGAACCGGGCTTAGATCGACAGTCACCAGGTTATGCAACCCAACTTTCTCGTTTGCAGGCTGGTAATCACGCCCGGAAATAGACAAGCAGCTTCGTGCGCCTAGTAGCACAAAAGCCGGGCAATTGTAGTACCAAGTATCCGGAGCACCGCGACTACACAAGCCCGAAACGGCTTTCTCTGCAATAGTGAACTCGCTATCTTCAGGCGAGATGCTAAGAGCAAGATCATCCAATACAGCCCTTGCGATTCCTTGAACAACCCTGTGCTCCGCTATGAGTTCTCTAGAGGGCATTTATGCCTTTAATACGTAGATTGAGCGTTAAAGCTGAAACACTGCCTACCTTCTGAGTGTTCCCAAAAATCATCAAGCCTGGCCTCGTTAGACTGTGTCAAGAATTCAGCACACAAGCGATAGGCGTCGGCCGCAACTTGCTCGTATTCATACATAGAACTAGTCTCTGGATCTCTTGGGATTCGGCTTAAGCGCGTGCCGTCCTGCATCGAATCTAAGTTCGCTGGCAGGCTGTTAGAAATGAGATAGTTCGCATTAACAGCTCTAGAAAGGAGTAGTAGATCAGCAATGCGTTGTTCATCAAGCCGCCTAAACCGCTCTTGGCTTGGCGAGCCCAATATGTACAAACCCACCGATATAGTTAACAAAACTACTACGGAGGCACTAATAGCTGCGAGTCTATTAGAGCTCATCGGCTCAGCACCCTGTCGTCTTCTTTAACAGAGGAAAGATAGTAGACGAATATACTGCCGGAGATGCCTCCCACAATGAGTACTTTAAAGACGAATCTAATTGTCATCTCCCCTGCGAGAAAGCTGTTAAGCAAGACGATAAGATCCCCCACAATAATGCAAGAGGCAATGGCGAGAGTTAAGAAGGTAAGCCATTTGCGGACCTCGGATAAGCGCTGAGCGGGCTCAATACGAATCTGTTTTGTGATTAACGACGAGATAAGCAGGAAAACCGGAAACGCAACAATTAGTGCCGAGATAGAGAAGCGGATCTGTGCGTTGGTATACTGCCGCACTCGTTCGAGCATGGGGTCTGGCAACGCTAAGTTAACAAACTGAAATAGTAGGCTGCCTAGGTTGTAGGCACTGAAATAAAGCATGCCAAACATCACGAGATACAAAAAAGTATCACGGGCGGAAATCTGCGCTTTTGGAATGGGAACAGGAATTCGAAACTCGACAGAAGAATATGCATCTAATGCGCTACTGACCTGGTCTTTAGGCCAACCAGCTGCGATCAGAATATCCGCAATTTCGGCTTTAGATGCACCCGCGCCAAGGGCCTTCTTCACGAATTGCTGTAATGTTGGATCCGCCATCGTATTCCCTCGAAATTCTAGGATCAAAGGGTGGATCAAAGGGGTCAGAGTAACTTGATCGATCAAGTTACTCTGACCCCTTTGATCCACACCACTTTGATTTACTTGTGGGCTATGCGTTTATCCGTAAACAGATAGTCTTTTAACTCTGAATCGAGCTTAGGATCTTTCCTTCTTATCCATTCGAGCACCATCGCGGCATGTTCTTTCTCTTCGTCTCGATTGTGAATAAGAATTGCCTTCAGATCTTCGTCTTTACAGGCGTCCACTCGTTGGTTGTACCAATCTACAGCTTCGAGCTCTTCCATCAAAGACGTAATGGCCCTGTGCATATCCCTCGTTTCGTTTGAAAGCTCGCCTATCGGCTCGTGATACCCTTCATTAGACATACTCATTCCTCTTCAGTTGGGTGGTTGAATTTTCAAGTAAGCCTATTGGCTTTAAGGTTCAACGTCAAAAATACGCTATTACTATCTTCGACATATGATCCAAAGGGCTGTGTTTTCTCGAATCCAAAAGTAAGATACAGCTCTCTGGCTGGCTCAAAATAGTCCATCGAGCCAGTTTCAAGGCTAAGCCTTGAATAGCCTCGGGCCTTTGCCTCTTGTATTAGATGTGTCAGGATTCTGGAGGCCACACCTTTGCGTAAGTATGGCGCTGCAGTTCTCATCGACTTTATCTCAGCAAGATCATCGTTATGATGCAAAAGTGCACCAAATCCAGCAAGTCGTTCGCCGTCCCATACGGACCAGAAGTTTATATTCGAACTATGCAAACCATCGATGTTTAGAGCGTGTCGACTTTCAAGAGGGGCCGTGTCTTCCATTGACCCTAGATGCTCGCGCAGTAGATCAATCACCGCCTCACTCTCTAGATTATCGGGTCTAATTTCCAATTCTTACTCCGATTCGAATGAACAACACCTTCTTGCTATGGGTGACATCGTTAAGAGCTAGCCCGCTCCATAAGTAGATAGGGGCCATCTGGGCCTTCTGCCTCACTATGTACAGTCCAACCCTGCGCCTCGTAGAAGCGCCATGCGGGTTCATTGGCCTTAACGCACTTGAGAGTAGGTGTGACGAGGAAGTATCGCTCACAGCGGGCCAGTAGAGCCTTGCCGACGCCCTGCCCTTGGTATTGTGGATGCACGAATAGATTGTGTAGAAAACTGTCCGCTTCGTCGATAGACGCGAACCCGATTCGCTTGCCAGCGATCTCTGCTACAAGAATCCTTTCACCAGCGGTAACGATATCGAAGTCTTCTAGCTTGTGCTCGCTATCTAAAGACCATGTGAACGCGGCGTCCCGTGACGCTACAAACAGTTCACGCAGCGCTTGCCGGTCTGCCTCTTGGAACTTCCGTATTGCTAGCTGCCTGAGCTCAGTAAGTGGCTGCGCGCTATTAATCTGCTTGCTGTGCATGCATTTTGTCCCAAGCATCGATAAACGAACTCATATGGGGAGGTTGTTTGGAATCAAAGGCGATCAAAGGGGTCAGAGTAACTTGATCGATCAAGTTACTCTGACCCCTTTGATCCTAGAACTCGTCGATTTGGTCAATGCGCCTCTGATGACGCCCGCCTTTGAATGTCGCATTCAACCATACATCTACAATGGCAATAGCTAACTCCTTAGACATCTGTCGCTGGCCTATGCCGATCATATTGCAGTCGCCGTGCTCTTTGGCCAGGCGAGCCGTTTGCTCGTTCCATACCACTGCGCAGCGAATTCCGCGCAGCCTATTGGCAACAATGGCTTCGTTTCCACTTCCACCCAAGATAATGCCAAGGGTCTGACGCCCCTGCGCTACGGATTGTGCCGCCGCTCGTACGAACTGCGGATAATCTACGGGCTCAACCGAGTTGGTCCCCAAATCAACAACTTCGATCCCCTTGCCTTCGAGATGGGATTTAATAGCTGATTTGTACTCGAAACCTGCATGATCACTGGCTATAGCTATGCTCATCATACTTTTATATTCGCTTTGAAAGGACTTATCAAACGGTCAACCAACGGGGCAGCGATCAAAGGGGTCAGAGTAACTTGATCGATCAAGTTACTCTGACCCCTTTGTTCGGGCGAGCTCTTTCGCTATCGCGGCGCCGATTTGCGCTATTGCCGAGTTTCGATCATCGAATGAGGCCTCGGTCTCAGTGATGTAGACCGTGGCGACAATTGGGTTGCCAGAGGGAGGCCACATGATCGTGGCGATAGAGCGAGAGCCATAGCCGCCCGCACCGGTCTTATCGCCGATCTCCCAGCTTGCGGGAATGCCCGCTCTAAACAGTGCATCGGCCACTGTGTCGCCTCGCAACCACGTCTCCAATTGCGCTCGAGACGAAGCAGTCAGCACATCGCCCAGAACCAAGTTCTCCATTGCTTTGGCCATTGCGTTCGGGGTAGTGGTGTCGCGCAGGTCCCCTGGCAGGCCTTCATTGAGTTGCGTTTCCATGCGGTCTAGGCGTGTGACATCGTCGCCTATGGAGCGCATAAATCGCGTAAGACCTTGGGGCCCATCGATGGCGCCTAGAACCAAGTTACCCGCGGTATTGTCGCTGACCGTTATCGTTGCATCGCAGAGTTCGGCTAGGGTCATTCCTGCATCAGCAAGCCGCGTCTCCGTGATAGGCGAGTAAGACACAATGTCTTTTGCCTCTATTTTAACTACTCGATCAAGACTTTCCTGATTAGAATCAACACGATGAAGCAAGGCTGCACATGCCAGTGTTTTGAATGTGCTGGACATCGGAAAGCGATCATCAGCATGGTACTGCCAGCGCGTATCGGAGCCGACGGAGTATGCCGCTACGCCTATACGAGCGTTTAGCTGAGCCTCGATCTGAGTGATGGTCTCAATTAGGTCACCATCTTGCGCTACAGATGCGCTGACAAAGAAGATATAAGTTAGTACAACCGCAGCTTTTAAACCCCGCGCTTGTTTCAGAGCTTTCAGTAATGACTTCAATTAACAACACTCCAACAGAAAAACTCGCCAAGTGGCACTAATAAGTAATTAGCTCTACGTATTAACCTTCATTCCTAAAAGCATAGAATAAACCATCCCATAGAAGCTAAGTTAAGCTTAGGAAAATATTTAAGGGTAGTTCAGGATTTGGAGCAGATAAAACTGAGGGAACAACGCAAAAAAGAAGATAACCGTCTTAGGCTTAGCCGCAGAGGTTTTGATACTCATGGGGATTGAATTCAAAGAGACTAATAACGCATCAAGCAGCGCTGGCGAGGCCAACTGCCTGCCTGACTTGTTATTTAGTGCCGTTTAAACAGCAACTACTTTGTTCGCACATGGTCCTTTCTGACCTTGGCCAACTTCGAATTCAACAGCCTGGCCTTCGTTCAATGTTGCGTAACCACCGCCGGCTTGAATTTCTGAGTGATGAACAAACAAATCTTTGCCGCCATCTTCAGGTGTAATAAAACCGAAACCTTTGTCGGCATTGAACCACTTAACTGTACCATTACTCATTTTCTTTACTCATAGTTTTGGTGAGATATAAAAAATTGCATCCGAATCCACCAGTTCGAATACAAAGCTGAAACTGTCTAAAACCTTCGTAGCGTTCCTATCAAAGGACACTACAAGCTGCAGATTGCTCAGTATGCCCGCTTTCTTGGACGACTGAAACGAATCATAACTGCTTAATTAGACAAACATAATACGTTGTTAACATAGCTTGTAAAATGATAATACGGTGCCGAGCAGTTTAACTACTGGTTTCGACTAAATTTTAGCGCTACGCAAAAGCACCTAAAGCCCCGAATCTAAGGGCCTCAAGGCATTTATTGCCCATAAAAGACCCTCGCAAGGCCTGGCTGAATTATTTATCAACTTTTGAGACTAAGTGCCATATGTTGCTCAGTTGTGGCGAGCCCAACAGGCAATATTACTCTTTTGCCATAACCCGTAAGCTTAAAACCGAGCTTCTGGTACAGCTCGATTGCTGCGAAATTAGACTGAAAGACTGTAAGCTCGATTGACTCAAACCCGTAACGCTTAGCGTCGTCGATTGCGGCTTGCATGAGCTTACGGCCGATCCCCTTGCCCCTATATACCAAATCGAGCTGAATCCCCAGATAGCCTCGCCGATCGGCGTTCTTGTCGCTGAACCCACACAACGAGCCCGGGAATACCTCTACCGCCCCAATTAGCGTTTCGCCATCTGTCACTACGAAATTGGGAATCTGCTCTTTCACTACCCTCTCGACCACCGGTAAAACCTTATTCTCAGGTGGGGGCCTTTTCGCCAGAAAGGCACCCTCTGAATACACCTGTGCCCACAGCGCCAGAAAATCAGGAACATCGTCTACTTGAATTCTGCGAATTTGCAAGATCAGACAAACACTATTTGAATAGAGCGAAAGGAGAGAAAAGATGCTAAGGCAAAAATGCCATAGAGCGAAGAACGCCAAGGAATTGCGTAGTATAAAAGCCCTGGGAAGTTTCTAATAGTTCTAAGCGAGGGAAGGAAAAAGTGATACCGATTCTCGAATTTATAAAACGCATTCCAAGCATTATGAAAATATAGCTTAAACCCAACGACGTACATAAACACGAAGGTAGCGGCGCCAATGATCTCGATCACAACCATCCCTTCGGCGAATACATAGATCTCTGGCCCTGCAACAAACATCACAATGGAAATCGCAATAATCTGCCACCAAGCGCCTACAAATTTGTCAAATTTTTTCATCTGTAAACCACTTGATCAGATAGCGAAAATGCTAATTACCCAAGAATATGGTTTGGACTTTTCGAGAGGTCTCTATCGTGTCGCCAAACGCGGCCCCAGGAGAATGCAGCAACCACGGCCTAAACAGAACCAATCTATTGTATTTGTAGGGTATGGAAAATGTCTTTTCCCACAGTGATTCATCAAGTCCTTCTGTTTCAAGAAACTCCTTGAGGTCTTGAAAGGATTTCCAGCCGTACTTTGCGAAACCCTCTACAGTATTTGGTGCTATCTCCAAGCCGGTGCGCAAATGTCTCCAGAAATTTGTGCCATCGGCCTTGGGATGGTCTTTGGAGAGGTAAACAACTCCTGCCCATTTTGTTTGCATGTCCACATCGTAATGAATGTGGAATTTGAATGTGTCGTTCTCTTTCGTAAACCTAATTCTTCCGTTCGCGTTTGTTGAAGAATTTATAGAGGGCTCTAGCGTTAGTTTTTGAAAGATGTCTCTTTGCGCTTCACCTAAAAACGCCTGGGTGGTCATGACCCCAGCATAGCCGCCAGTGGGAGAGTCTTCTACTCTTAAGGTACTTTCAGCGACACGAACCAATTCATCTGGGTCGTTATAAAAATCGTCTACGATTATATATCTATTAAGCATTGAAGCACCGCTCGTAACAGACCAATGACCCTAGAACCATTGCGGCATGAGGGCTTAATCTTATTGTTGTGGGGAGTAACTAAATCCTACTTATCATATTCTGCTTATCTGAAGAATAAAAGGTATCTACTAAGCAAGCTCATGTCCAGTTTCGTGACCTGCAAACCCTGCCCGCCCCCATACGTGCCGGGAAAGCTGTAAATAGAATATCACCAACATCGTTAGGAGCTAAAGGCCTTGGCTCTTTCTCATGTGAAACTCATTTTGTTCGAAGCACTTTCGAAATTTCTATTCGCATTGCGCCCACAGCAACGCCTCCTGCTCTAGATTTGCAATAGTTGCTGACTTGCTCTGCGCATAGGCCTCCGGGGAATCTCTAAATTCCTTGGCGGCTGCGAGTTTAACGCTCTCATATTGCGTTGCCGCCACCCTATTCGCCTTTAGGTAATCTCGAAAAGCTATATGCCGGTGTATATCGGGATGTCCCGATTCATAGGCATGAAGATGATGTGTACGTTGCTCGCCCCCCTTGCGGAAATACCTGCGACCGGCCAGGCCGAACTCACCAAGGGCCTCGTAGCCCAAGTTTTCTAGTAAGTGAGCGGATCGGTCTAGCTGCTCTAGCGAGGATACTTCGAGAAGAATATCGATTATTGGCTTCGCGGCAATGCCAGGAATCGCTGTGCTGCCGATATGATGAACTTCGACCACTAGCGCCCCTAATGCCGCGCGTATAACCACGGCATGCGCTAGAAACTCAGCGCTCCATGCAGTACTTCTTTGTAGCTCAATTATTCGCATGCGGATCAAAGGGGTCAGAGTAGTTTGCTTCTAAGCCATTTCCATATTGATTGTGTAATCGTACCAGTCGACGATCTTGCCGTCCCTGATGAAGAATACCCCAACGCCGTGCCATGACTTAATGGAGAAGTCGGAGAAGTGGTCGACCCGCTCATTGATTACCATCGGGCCTCTCGCAAAGCTCTCTAGCACCTCGAAGCGGTCGACATTATTGATGATCGTTTGTATACGGGCGGACACGGCGTCACGACCGTCGGCCAGCGGGGTCGTCTCCGTCATTCGATATGCCCCGTCGTCTGCGAAGAACGCCATTACTTTCTCGAGATCGCGACTAGGCCATGCAGCGCAGAAATCATTCACGAGCTGGATATTGGACTGCTCATCACTCGTTGGTTCCGCTGCGCTCGCAAACCGGCTAGCCCCAGCCAAGGCAAGCGCCCCACCACCCGCTGCTAGAAAACCGCGTCGGTTCATTTCAGGTCCTTTCGTTGGCATGTTTTAACCCCTTTATAACGACTACAATTTGTCAAAATATTCGCTGATAACTTTCCATCAGGATGCAGGACCCCAATACAATTTCTAGAAGCTTGCGCAAGATCCACTATCTCACATCAATTAAGTTCAAGCTCTATGTTGGCTTGGCGAAGATAATTGGCGATGAAATACTGGTCTTCAGGTGGCGAAAGCTCTATGGCAAATTCTAGTTGAACAACGGCCTCTGCCCAGCGTTTCTGGTCGTAGTAAACCTTGCCTAGCTGAAACCTCGCTTCGCCATTGTCCGGGAAGCGCGCCACGATCTCTCTGCGCGCCTCTAGCCACTGATCCGGATCACGGGAAATCGTCGCAATCGCCTCTAGTACTGAGAGGGAATCCAGACCAAATTTCACAAACCGCTCCAACTGTTTAACCCGCGGCGTGTTGTAGTCTGGGCAATCAACCATACAATGCCCACCGCCATGGGCCTGCATCCCTGTCGCAGCCGCGTCTGCAAGTGTCTGTGCATAGGCGCTATCTGGCGCATCAAGTACAGCCTGCACAGCGCTTTCACCGGCGCGCAAGCAAAGTTCATTGCCAAAAACATCAGTCAAACTGCAGGCAGTTTCCAGCGCATCACTCACAAACCGGGGCGCAGAGGTTGGGTCTTCGAGAATTCGCGACACAAGATTCCACTTGCTATCTCGGCGCACACGCGCGACAAACTTATCCGCAGCCCTGCTGTCGTACAGATTAGGATATTGAAATTTTATAGACTCAAACGTGGCGTAAGCATAACTCGCGCTGCGCCACTTTTCCTTACCTGGCGCAGCTTTAGAATATGCAGTTTGAACCACCTCGATCGCCTCTGCAATTCCGTCTGCTGTGCCGGTCCTTACCAGGTTAGTCGCTAGACTATTTGCCCATTTCTGATCGAGCTCAACGGCCTTTCGCTTCCAAGCCAAGCTTACTGCGGGCGAGTCATTGTCGATGACTGAAAGCATCAGATAGGAGTTAGCCGCGGATTTGTCTTGAGCGATGACATCTAAGAATATCTCACGGGCTCGCGCCCGGTATTGCTCCTCAACGTCTTCGGCGCGGGCGAATAAAGCCATTTGCGCCAAACGATAGTAGACCTGCCCAAGGATCTCTCCAACCGCGGTTGTGGGTGTAAATTGCCTTTGAGCCAGAAGGTCCTGCGCGAGCGCTAGACAACTCTCGAAACCCGTGCCGCGGTCCGCGCAATGCATGTAGTACACATTCTCTAGGCAGCGGGAGTCCTCTACTGAGCAACCCTGAAACTGTGGAAGAGCATTTTTACTGGCAAAACCAAGTGGCGCAGCGAGCATGGCCACGCTTATAAAGACACTCCAACACAATGCTAATTTGTTCATCACCGCTCGCTCATTGCAAATATCCGGAACCATTTAGAGCCGCGGCATTTAACTGCTCAAGCCGCGCCATATACTCTCTATTCCTCGATTGATGAAGCTCCCATCGCCAAGCCACGCCAAGTAAGAAACTGCGGCTATATTCAAGAACACCATCAGCCAAAACACGAACAGAAACTCCTTCTTGCTGGACTTGTGTCGCAATAGTCGTTGCGCAGCGAGACCCCCAGGCCACCCACAGAGAAAACTCATCAGTTGCAAGGTAGACTCAGCAGTACGCCACCTATCATTTCGCGCCGCGGATTTATCCCAAGCATAGGCGACGAATGTAATTACACTCGCCGCGAAGTAGATCACGAGTACTAACCAAGATAGCCGGTTAGTAAGGGCCGCAAGAAGGAGGAGCCCCATGTAAAATGAGACAAGAGTTCCCGCGTATGAGCCGCCCTTGTGTTTTGCAACTGGTTTTCTATTAGCTTGAACTCGATCCGAGAAACGAACGTTTGTGGCGCTCGACTTTCCGTTCTTACCCTCACCAATCTCATAAGTGACTATATCTCCAACTATAGGTCGCCGAGAGCCGCGTGCGAACGACTTGATATGCACAAAAACCCTGCTTCCATCGCCATGCCACGAGATAAAGCCAAAGCCTTTGTCGTCATCCCACTGTGTGATTCTTCCCTGTAATCGCATATGAAATACTTTTCTAAAGAAATCTGAAGCATTTAATCATTATTATGTAGCTGAGAGTTTATACCACCCCAGCGACTAGAGTCAGTGGCTAGCACCTCTACCGCCCCAGTCTGACTATTGCGCCTGAAAAGTAGGCCCGGCTTGCCGGACAAAGTACGCGCAGACACCACGCTGCCATCTGGCAGCTTCACTTTGGTTCCGGCAGTAACGTATAGACCCGCCTCGACAATCGAGTCGTCACCAAGTGAGATGCCAATGCCTGCGTTTGCACCTAATAAGCTGCGCTGACCTATTGAGTTCACCTGCTTACCGCCACCGGACAAGGTGCCCATGATGGAAGAGCCAGCACCAACGTCGGATTTCTCACCGACCACTACCCCCGGCGTAACCCTGCCCTCGATCATGCACTCACCCAAGCTGCCTGCATTGAAGTTCACAAAGCCTTCGTGCATTACGGTTGTACCAGGCGCCAGGTGTGCGCCAAGCCTTACGCGATCAGCATCGGCTATACGCACTCCAGGCGGAGTAACGTAGTCCAGCATCCGCGGAAACTTATCGATGCCAAATACAGACAAGTGATGGTGTTCACTGGATACGTGCCTACGCAACTCTTCCACCTTCGCCGGCAGTACGGGCCCAGCGGAAGTCCAAGCCACATTGGCAAGAAGGGAGAATAGCCCCTCTAGATTGGCCTCGTTTGGCTTTATCGCACATTCGGACAATAGATGAAGCCGCAGATATGCATCCTCAGTACTTTTGGGCGCTGCAGCTAAATCAGCGATCTCAACCTCTACGAAGTCACTACGAATAAGCCCGCATTTCTTAGCAAGGCAACTGCGCTCGATTCTTTGATTGTCCCGCGCGAACCAACAATCAAGCGTTAGCCCAGACTCGGAGTCTATATAGCGATGCCCTATTCTTTTTATACTCATTGATCCTCGCAGCTTAAATTACTAATTAATTTGTCTTCGGCGTCGGGTAACTCTTCGCAGTTAAACAGCATATCCTCTTCGCAAAGCTAAGGGATTAGCTTAAGATGCGCCACCCCAAAAATCTGCACTTAATCGACTAGGCCAATATGTCTACCAACGCACTGTATACCGACTTGTCTAGCTACTACGATCTGATGTGTGCGGAGATCGACTATAAAGCCCAAAGCAACTGCGTACATAGACTACAGCAGATTTTCGGTAATAACGGCAAGTCACACCTCGACCTAGCCTGTGGAACCGGCCCGCATATTCGTCACTTCACCGACTTTGGCTATCAAAGCGCCGGTCTAGATATCAACCAGCCAATGCTAGATATCGCGAAAACTAGGTGTCCTGAGGCTCATTTCTCTTTGCAGGACATGAGCAATTTCACGGTTACCGCCCCCGTGGACCTAATCACCTGCTTCTTGTATTCCATCCATTACAGCGACGGAGTGCAAAAGTGGAAAGAATGCATAGCAAGCGTGCATCGAGCGCTAAAACCGGGTGGTGTTTTCTGCTTTAACGCCGTCGACAGAAAACAAATCAATAATGATTTATTCATGCGGCATACAACGCAGCACGAACAATGCTTGTTCACTTTTCGCTCGGCGTGGAGTTACTGCGGACAGGGTGAGAAAAAGTCGCTAAAGCTCAGCATAGAGAAAACCGGCCTCGATGTAGCACAAAGATGGGATGACGAGCATTCTATGGTGGCATTAAGTTTTGACGAACTGCTAGATAGTTTGCAGAGCTTGTTTGAGGTGCATGTCTTTGAACATGACTATGAGAAAATAAGCCCTTGGAATAAGAGCTCCGGCAACGCCATTTTCATCTGCGTGAAAATTTAGTACGGAGCTCTATCTTCACAGCCCAAAGATCCATTGGATCTCTCGGTAGCTTAATCCATAAGGAGGCTTAGTCCTTCGTGATGCTACCAATGGTTGTAGCGCCAGCGATAGAGACTTCTTCGTCCTGATTGCCTCTAACGCCGCTTGCAGTAACCGCGCCGACTAACTCGCCGCCTACGTAAACTGGCACACCGCCTTGGAAGGTAACACCGCCTTCAATCTCTTCGATCTCACCGGCTGCAAGCATTGCGCCGTACTGACCAGAAGTGAGGCCTGTTTGCAGCACTACAAGAGCCTTGCTCATCACGATATCGAAGGTGCGTGCAGACGCGCCATCGATGCGGCGTAGCATTACAGGGGTACCATGCTGGTCGGCAACTAGGATGGTGACATTCCAGCCTTTATCGCGGGCATAAGCCTCCGCGGCTTCCATTGCGGTTTCCGCCATTGCATAGGTCATCTTGCTAGCATCGTCTTGGGCCGTTGCGGCTGCCGAGAACAAGAACATCAGTGCAATCATCAGACTTTTAGTTAGTTTTCTTGTCATTTGCATATTTCCTTATTACGTTTATTGAACATGAACTTAAAAGACAGAATTGAAAGCTATTATATTTCAATGGGTTTCGCTAGCAATCGTCGCAAATGAGCAATATCACTGGCGAACACAGGCGCTACGGGGCGTTGCGTTGCGAAGGGTCTCTCTTGAAACTCTTAAGCAACTGCTCTGGGTCCACCTTCTGCCGATGCGTGCTGGCTGCCTGAGCCCACCAAATCATCTGGCTAAAGGCCCTACCGAAATAGTCAAACCATGATGACTGGTCCACCCCAGCCAATGCCGCACCATCCTCAGCAAAAACCTCCTGCGCCTTAGGCACATGGATCATGGCTGACACGGGGATGCAGCCCAGCTCAGAAAGATACGCGCGCATCCCCACTGCCGCACGCACGCCGCCCCACTGCCCGGCAGAATAAGTGAGAATAACGCTAGGCTTGTATGAGAAAAGTGAGCTGCCGAAATGGTTCAATAAGTTGGCCAGTGCGGGGCTCATGGAGTGGTTGTACTCGGGGCTAATCATAATAAAGCCGTCTGCTGACTCTATTTTTCCCGCCAGCTCATTGAGCTTGGCTGGCGCCTTACCCTTAGCATAGGAAAAATGCGGTTTAAAAACGGGTTCTAGTGGATAGTCCAAGGCATCTATCAACTCTACATCATGGTCTTCGTAGCGACTATTCAGACACTCCAGGCTTGCTTGTGCTAGGCGTGCGCCAAGACGGGCTGGCTGCGGAGGAGAGCTGTCTCGAACGGTGCCCAGAAAAACTAGAAATTTCATTGCTATTACTCCATCTATTGGTTGGGAACACAGTGCTGCACCGGCTGGCGTAAAGCTTGCTTTATCTCAGTTTGATTCCTGCAGTATCTCCTTCACCTGTGCCAACGCACCACGGTAATCTTTATAGTCCAGCACTATGCTGTGCAACTGATCATCGCGCTGCAAAACCATAGAAGGGAAGCCTTGAATGGGTAAGCTGTGCGCGAAGTTTAATTGCTCTACGAAGGCTTGCTCCAAGGTCTCTGAATTTAGGTCACCGATGAATTTGTCGACATCCAAATTTAACTCCTGCGCTAACAGTCGATGTGTGGACTGATCAGAGGGGTTCATAGCGCGTAGGTAATAGGCATGTTGCAACGCCGAGATCATAGGGATTTCAGCCCCCTGCCATGCCGCGGCGAGCACAGCACGACAAGCGGGATAGGTAGAACGGCGCGGCGTGTTCTTGATCCAAAAATCGTGATTAAACTCCGTGCCCAAAAATGACTCTATTTTCTTCCAATATCCGGAAATGGCCGCTATCTGCTCTTTTGGCATAGGCACATCGCTGTCTGGGGCAAGCCCCCCCAGAACATACTGTACCTTCACATCCAAGTTAGCTAAGGCCTGCTCGAGCAGTGCCCATTGTGGGCGGTGCGCCCAGCACCAGCTGCACATAGGGTCATGCACATAGTAAAAAATGCTTTTAGCCATAATGTATTTCAATTAAGTGATGAATATCGCGGGCTTGTGTTCGCAAGCCTCCAAAAATTGGTCACCATTCTAAATTTAGAACGTAATGGGACATTGTGCATGAAATCTAACCCCGGTGCTCGGGTGCACAAAGAACAGATCACTAGCATGCAGCAGCATTCGATTCGCCATCTGCTCACTCATCTCGCTTTTGTACAGATCACAGCCAAGAATGGGGTGCCCCATCTCCCGACTATGAATGCGCAATTGATGTGTGCGCCCTGTTAAAGGCGTGAACTGCACCAAGCTTCTACGCGGCCCATCCAAACGCTCTAACACTTTGTATTCGCTAGTCGCCTCTTTACCTGAGTCATGGCAGATTTTCACTAGTGGAAAGTTCTGTTTATCTTTAGCGATGGGCGCTGTAACCGATCCTTGATCTTGGACAACCCAGCCCTCGAGCATTGCAACATAGTGTTTCTGTACTGCGCGCGCCTGAAACTGCTTATTGAGGTATTGAGAAGACTGCGCATGCAGCCCCACCACCATAATGCCAGAAGTCCCGAAATCTAATCGATGTGGCAGCTTCGCCTCTGGAAACGCCGCACTAACCCCCTCTTGACCATGTACTAAACGATGGTGCACAGAGTCCCAGTTAAGAGGGTTCTTCCCCGATAGACTGAGCAGGCCACTGGGTTTGTTGATCAGCAGGATGTCTTCATCTTGGTATAGGATTTCAACATAATCTGCACACAGGGGTGCCACAAAGTCGTCTACGATAGCGTGTGACAGCGAGTCCATATTTTGCATAGAACAACCTTCAAATTTGAATGAAATACGCTAACAACGATCAAGCCCCGAAACAAGTTGTAGTCGGGATTTAATGATAGGCAGGAAGTTTATTGATGGACTACTGAGGTATTGATAGGCCTTGTGAGCATTTGCCAAATACTAATGCTGTATACAAAAAATATGACTAAACCGATTGCTAGCAAGCGTTGCTCAGGAAACATGAACCAAACTACCGTGACCAAGACGGTACGTACGATCGCGTGAATGATGCCCAGTGGATGTTGAATGATCCACGACCAAACTACCCAGTGCAGGCCTAGGCCCACGCCGAGACTCAATGGAACGAACGCGGGGGCATAAAGAAACAGCGGTATGTGCACAGCCCATAACAGATTGACCATCAGTACACACAGGCCCATTAGCTTAGCCAGTGGATTGGCGGAGTTTAACAGGTTCTCTTCCCTAAATTTGGCTATTAGTAACGCAAGAGGGAAAATGGCACCCGTGCCAAATAGAAGAACTAACACACCAGTTCTCTCATCAAAGCGCGTAGAAAGTAATGCAACCACAAGCCAGACACACGCACCTGCAATTGGCATCGACACAGATCGATTTGCCGAAGACTCGAATTCCCTTCTATACTCTACAAGTGTCACTTTTTTATCCTATTAGCTAATCTCGTTCTTTTAAGTCAGCCTGCGGATCTAGTGATAATGTCTTAGCGAGATCGCTAGATTGGACTTGGTATTTAACTTCAGTCTTGTCTCCAACATTCATTTTTTCTCTAGCTCCCATCATTCACTAAGTCGTTATGTTTGGTAGGTGTATCCCATACCTTCAGTGGACTTAACAGTATCGTATGTAGCGATCCATGGATCGAAGATTCTGTCCTTAGCTTTCAAAGGAGGATGTGCATGCTGATTTCTCGATTGCCATACGCTCCATATCCTGTCAATTTCAGCATGGTGCAGCCAGAATATCGGATCAGTGGGAGAATAACTCGGATTTGACATAATACCACCAACCCAGTCATGAACATGATTGTGAGATGGGAGACTTGAACCATCAGGTCTTCTACCCCACCCCTCAAGCGCCCAAGTAAAGCGAACATAATCAGCTACATTTGGGTCAGGAAAGTTGGTATCGGGCAACTGATCTCGGAACTTATCGATTATTAGAGTCACATCCTTGCTCGTCGGTTTCTCAGGAGGGGAGTTTTTCACCCGTGCCGAAACGGCGGCTCCTGTACCTGGGTGTCTAGCAGGAAGATAGTCTTCCAACCATTCAGGAAAGGGATCATTCCAATTCCAATATGGAAGATAAAGGCGATCTGTTGCTGCTGGCCTAAGATCTCTATCAGCTGCAATCAGTAATTTTTCAAACTCCATTAAGTATTGCCTATGCCATCCAAGGAAACGCAGCAAGCCTGTATCCCCCATTGATCCATGCATGTTGTGTGACATATCGACATGCACCAGCACTAGGCTAGCATAGGTCCCGTCTTGTACCATCTTATTGATGGCCGCCTTGAATGCAGTTTTCTGCGAAGTGGTGAATGCGCTTTGGTTCCGTCGTAATTGGAGTAGATTTGCTTCCCTGCCCGCTAACGCTTCTTCCCTTAGAAATTTCAACTCGCTTGCAAGCTCAAACGCTTCCATCGATGGAAGAGACTCCAATTGATCGCGCACCGCACTTTCCGGCAATTCCACAGTAGTGAAACCTGAATCGGGATGATGTCCTTTTGGTAGATGTGCCCAAGTCGCCATTGCTTGCTCCTCTTGTTGTCTTACTATTCTCTAGTGCAAAGGGTATTTTCTACTTCCTGATCGTCATATATCTAAATCAAGGCAAGACAAGAAAGTAGCTCGGTTTTCAGCTCTTCTTGCGTAATTAGGAATTCCTTTAAAGTGGAGTCCGCAGTGGTTTCTTGAATTCCCTGTGTCACACCAGCGGCTTCTCTCGCTGAAGTCAGCAATTGGTTTTGGATATCTAGAGGGCTTGCTAGCGAAATTTGAGCATCCAATTTATTCTGCGTTATCTCGAGCGCGCGAAGGTAGGCCTCCCGTGCGCTGTGTACACTACTCGCGTAATATCCGTCTACATTATCAGTAAAGCCTTGTAGATTTAGATCATCCATTACCGCAAAACCAACAGTAATTTTAGTGCTATTCGCTTTTGTAGCGCTATCACTTAATTCTTGGATTGCCTGATTGAGACAGTAAAAAGAATTGGATGAATTGTTTAGCAATTGCATATAGGCAGCAGGAGAAAGCCGTTGCGATAAAGCAACATGTGTTGCCCCTAAGAACCCCGCGCCTAAAAGCACGTCGCTGTGAACGCTAGAAAGAGCAGCAGCACTGGCTAATAATCCTGCTCCATAGTTCCCACCAGATGAACGATCTAAGTTTTCTCGATTCTCTGAAATCAGTTCTTGTATTCTTGCGCGAATACTATTCCCAGCATTTTTTAAGCTCGTCATGTCGCCTGCAGCTATGATTGCCTTGTATTGCGCCTGGTTAACATCTAAAACTGGAGGCTTAGCGCTCCAAGATTTTGGAGATTCGAGAACTGAACAACCTACGCTCGATATAAGAAATGATAGCAATAGGAGTAATTTTAACTTCTTCATCTTTTTCTCCTTTTCTCTTATCTAAAAATTAGAGGTACATGCTATCTATATCTACTGTCAGCATCCTCCCAAATGTCACAAGGTCCCGTGAAATAGATTGTGAAAATTCGTCGCATAAGTCCTTTTGTTGGGGCTACAGTACTAGGAAGACGGAGAGTCGCTGTCTTGCAATAAACTAAGCTTTCTCTTCTTTCAGAACTTGCTTTTAGCGTCTCTTAATTCGCTATGAAAGTGGATGCTCCGAAAGCCTTGCCGCCTTACTGATGAGGAGATTGATAAATTTTGGCTTCTAACTATTTTGTGATCTAACTTCGTAGGTGTAGGATTGCCACGTCTCTCCATCAACGCAGGACGCAAGAGAAGGAGTTCCAAGTGTTCGACATCTCATTCAAGAACCTCAAGAGGCTTTCTATTCCCGTGATTATTACCGCCGCAAGTAGCAGTGCCGCCGACGACTATCAATGGCTGGAGGAGGTCTTGGGTGAGCAACCGCTGGCGTGGGTGGAGGCGCAGAATAGCCGCTCGGTGGCGCATATCACTGCGTACCCGGGTTATCAGGAGCTGTATGAGAACACGCTGGAGATTCTTAATTCGGATGTGCGTATTCCCGATGTCAGCAAGCGCGGCGATTACTACTACAACTTCTGGCAAGACGCGGTGCATGTGCGCGGCATCATGCGTCGCACCACGCTGGAGGAGTACCGCAAGGAGAGTCCGGCTTGGGAAACGGTCTTGGATCTAGATGCACTGGCAGCAAGTGAGGGGATGGCCTGGGTGTACAAGGGCGTAGATTGCTTGTTTCCGGATTACGAGCTTTGCCTTATCGACCTCTCCGTTGGCGGCGCGGACGCGGTGGTCACCCGCGAGTTCAACATGACTAACAAAAGCTTCGTTGAGGGCGGCTTTCACGTTCCTGAGTCTAAATCTAGAACATCGTGGTTGGACAAGAACACGCTATTTGTCGGCACAGATTTCGGGGCCGGAAGCCTTACTGATTCTGGCTACCCACGTATCACGAAGATCTGGCGTCGTGGCACGCCGCTAGCCGAAGCCCAGACACTCTATGAGGGCAATGCCGCCTCAGTTTCCGTTACGGCCTATACGCTGCGTGACGGCGACAACGCGCACTATGTAGTACAAGAAACCCCCTCGTTCTTCTCTACCCAGCGCTGGGCTTATCGTGATGGCCAGATGATCAGCCTCAACATACCACTGGATGCCTCCTTGCTCGGCATTTTCCAGAACGACATCTTTATAGAGCTCAAGAGCGACTGGCAAGGCATGCCCCAAGGCGCAATCATTCATGCGTCCTACGATGCATTGATTGGTGGTAGCGCAGAGTTCTCACTATTCATCGCACCTGCCGAGCGTGCCTCGATAGAGGCCATCAACTTCACAGGCTCCTCGATCCTCGTCACATGGCTAGACAATGTCCGAAGTCGCGTCGAGCGCTATCGTCGTGTGGATGGCCAGTGGCAGGCAAGCCCTGTGGAGTTTCCAAGCAACGGGGCCATATCCGTATTCAACACAGACCGGGATAGCGAAGACTTCTTTGTGCGTTATCAGGACTTCCTCTCTCCCCCTACGGTGTATCGTGTTGATGGCGCCAACCTGCAGAACGAACGCCTCAAGGGCTTGCCTGCGATGTTCGACGCCAGCGGCTACGTTGTGGAGCAGTTCGAATCCACGTCTACCGATGGCACGAAGATCCCCTACTTCGTCGTGCGCGGCAAAGACATCGCGCTGGATGGCAGCAACCCAACACTGATGTATGGTTACGGCGGCTTCGAGATATCCTACGGGCCTAACTACTCCGCGACTACCGGGCGTAACTGGCTCGACCAAGGTGGCGTATATGTTCTGGCCAATATCCGCGGTGGGGGTGAATTCGGACCCAAGTGGCATCAGGCTGCGCTTCTGCACAATCGCCACAAGGCGTTCGAGGACTTCGAATCTGTCGCCGAAGACCTGATTGCACGCGGCATCACTAGCTCGCCTCATCTCGGCATGCAAGGCGGCAGCAATGGCGGTTTACTAGTGGGTTCGGTGTTCACTCGCAGACCAGAGTTGTTCAACGCAGTTGTGTGCCAGGTGCCACTGCTGGACATGCAGCGCTACAACAAGCTGCTAGCGGGCGCTAGCTGGATGGCGGAATACGGCAACCCCGATATCGCCGAGGACTGGGAATATATTCAAACCTATTCGCCCTACCATAACGTGAAAGCGGATGTGGAATACCCGAGAGTGTTCTTCACCACCTCCACGCGTGATGACCGCGTTCACCCCGGTCATGCCAGGAAAATGGTGGCGAAGATGACCGACATGGGGCATGACGTGCTGTACTTCGAGAACACCGAGGGCGGCCACGCCGGCTCCGCGAACAATGAGCAACGAGCACGCGTTACGGCGTTGATGTATGCGTATTTGTGGGAAGAGCTGCGCTAGCTAAATATCAAAGGGGTAAATATCAAAGGGGTCAGAGTAATTTGATCGGTGTTCTTTCAAATTACTCTGACCCCTTTGATTTATTTCAAATTACTCTGACCCCTTTGATCCTATTCATACCGCAAAGTCGCTGCAGGGCTCCTACGGATGATGCCCCACATTTTCGCTGAAATAGTGATCCCGCCTAAACACAGCACCAGCAGCGCGCCTTGCACGAAATAGCTTAGTTGGGCATCGATTGGTTCTGCGAAATCGGCGAGCCATAGATTGACTAGGATGAATCCAACTGGCCAAGCTATTAGGTTAGCTATCAATACTAGCGCGCCGTACTCTCGAAGCAGAAGTTTGTATATATCGGCACTTGAGGCTCCGAATACTCGGCGTATTCCCATCTCTCGAGCATTCTGGTTGGCAGAGAAAGTGGCGTGGCCGTACAAACCTAAGCATGCGATAAGCATGGAGATGAATGTGAAGTCGAAGAGTTGAGAAGCGAATTCCACCTCGTCATCGATCAGGCCTTCGACTCTGTCGCTCAACATTGTGTATTCGAAAACGTTGTCGGGATAAATGCTCTCCCACGCGTCTCTTAGCTTTACCAGCCCTGTCGACATACTCTGTGGCGCTACACTTACTATCAGCCCCCAAGCCGGCTGCGTGTTGTAGTGAAATGTGAGGGGCTGCACTGCATATTGCGGCCCCCGGAAAAGTGCATCCGCTACTACCCCAACCACTCGATAGTCTTCGCCATTGCCGTGCCGCAGTATTTTACCAACTGGAGAATCTGCCCAGCCGAAACTGCGCACCGCCGCTTGATTGAGAATTACGGGCTTGAGTGCGGCGCTACTCATTGCGACGTTAAAACCCTGACCTTCGATTAGATCGAGCTTAAGTGTCTGAATATAATTCTCATCGATGCCAACAGAATCAATTAATACCTCTACACCACTTTGCCCCCCCACCTGAGGGGTATACCCGGACTTTCCCCAGAGCCCACCGGGAAGTAAATCGCTGTTCTTATATGAACTAAACTCTGGAATTGACTCGAGCTCGTTCGCCAGAGTCTCGTAGCTGCTGAGCATGGATTGTTCCGGAAAATCGATGTACAGCAAGTCATTCGCATCGAACCCTAGGGATCTGTTCTGCAGGAAGCCAATCTGGGCATTGATCACTAGCAAGGCAATAATGACCATGGTTGAGATCGCAATCTGCACCGTTACCAGCGCTTGGCGCACCACTATGCCCTTTTTACTCTTCGCAAAACTCCCTTTTAGCCCTCCAATGCTCTTCTGGGAACTTAATACCAGCGCGGGGTAAATCCCTGCGACTAGGGCGATGCTGATTAACGCTGCCAGAAACACAAACACGCGGGTGGCATTGGCGAAGAGATAGGCCAGCTGATTCTCAATAGCGGGTAGCGCGGTCCACGGAGAGATTAGTTCTATCAAGATCAGACCGAGAACGGCAGCGCAGCTCAGCATGATGAATGACTCGATAAGAAACTGTCTGATCAACTGCTGTCGGGACGCTCCTACTGTTTTACGGATGCCTATTTCCTTCGATCTTGTTACCGCTTTCGCTGTGGAGAGATTCACGAAGTTGCAGACGGCAATTATTATCAGCAGCACCGCCACACCGCTTAGAACTAGCATCTTGCGAAAATCCATCTTGTTCGCATTAACCTCAGCCTGCACCTCTTGAGAGTGAAGATGAATATCCTCTAAAGGCTGCATACGCACAGAGATATAACCTGACTGCTCTCGCTCCTCCATTAGCTTCTGAACTTTTTGCTCTACCAATTCTGGATTGCTGCCAGGATACAATTTGATATAGGACTGCATCGATATGGAGCGCCACGACTCATTTCGCTCGGCGACCGCTGCCGGCCACGCGGGGTCTGGGTGAAGAGAGATAATGAGATCGGATTGGATATGGGAGTTCGCAGGCATGTCGGCTATCACACCCACCACACGCATATCGCGCGAGTTGAACAGGTTAATCACCTTGCCTATAGGGTCTTGCTCCCCGAACAGCTGATTGGCGAATGTCTGCGAAATGACTGCCGTATTGGGCTCGCTTAGCGCTTCGCCACTGACACCGGTGAGCAAGGGAAAATTGAACATGCTGAAAAATTCCGGATCTGCTATCAACGCCTCGTCTAAGTAACGCAGTGTATTTTTCACCCGCACCGCAACTGACAATGAAAACTGAAACCGCGTGGCCAACTCTACCTCTGGGATCTCACTTCTTATCGCCGGTATTAGGGCATTGGTCACCATCCCCGCAGGATTGCTGTCTACTTGACTGGTATCGATAGTTAGCAATCGGTAGATTTGATCCGAATCTTTGTGAAAGCTAGCGAAGGAAGAGTGATAACTAACGTATATGAAGATGATTAGGGAACAAGTCGTCGCTACTGTGAGACCCAGAAGGCTGATCACACTGAAGGACTTGTCGGCTCGAACTTGGCGCCAGTATTGAGTGATGAAGCTCATAGTAATCCCTATCCTCTGCTTATTCTGAGTCAGGACTAATCTGGGTCACTTCAGATCAATCGAGAATCGCTGTGTACGATCTAGAGCACCTCAATAAAAAGGCGTATCCATCATAGTTTGCAAATCCCGAACCAATGTTTATTTTTACTATAATCAATACCTTACGAATAAACTAAATAACCGAACCAGCACTACTGTGCCGAACTGAAACACCCCTCTGTTCCAAAACGGCACAGCTGCCTTGAATCAACGGGTTGAATCAAAGGGGTCAGAGTGAATCAAAGGGGTCAGAGTAATTTGATCGGTGTACTTTCAAATTACTCTGACCCCTTTGATTTTAACCCCTTTGATTCGCGCTATGTTCTACGCGCAATGATGAAAACGCCGATACCCTTGGAGCCGTGGTGCCACTGCGTCTCGATTGTGAAGCCGGCGTTGCGGATCTCTTGCGCTAGCTCAGACTCGGTCATGATAAACACATCTGGCATAATCCCCAGAAATTTGCCTAGAGGTACGAGCAGCTTGATGAAACGAAGGTAGGAATTGCCAAGACAGCCCGTGCTGCTAACGAAAATACCACCTGGCTTGAGAATCCTTGCTACCTCTGCAATCACCTCTTCCCTGTTTGGAATTAGATGAATCACGTTCAAACCGAGCACTGCATCAACGCTCCCTGCCTCTGCATTGAATTCCGCCAGCGTGCCTTGAGTGAAGCTAATATTGTCGACGTTCGCCTCTGCGGCCCTTCTTCGACCTATCTCGAGCATCTTCTCGGATACATCCACTGCGTCTATGTGTTGCACATGTGGCGCGTGCTGCACAGCCGTAGCTCCAGTGCCGCAGCCGAACTCTACGATACGCATATCGGGAGTAAGAAATGCTTGGGTCTCGGCGAGTTTGCGCTGATAGGTCTGTTCATCTGAGATCTTGCTCTTGGCATATGCCTCTGCCTTGCTGTCCCAAAACTTGTCTGACTTGCTCATAACGACTCCTCGCAACGATCAAAGGGGTCAGAGTACTTTGATCGCGTTTCGATTGAAAGTGAGCGATCAAGTTACTCTGACCCCTTTGATACACTCCTAGAACCGATCTTTTCGCAGCAGCAATATTCCTCTTAAAGCTAAGTGGACTACCGCTACTATTGCACTGGCAATGAAAAATGTGGGCACAAACCAACTAGACGCCGTCTCAAAAACAAAGGTCCAGTTAGTGCCATCTTGATTATGAAATATCCCACTCGGGTTCTCTAGCCACTCCCATATAGTGATCGTAATCGTTACGACACATGCAATAGAAAGTCCCACCAAAATTGCTACTAAGAGGCTATTTTTTCTTAAGATATTCAATTTCTCTTCTCCTCAATCGAAGAGGTTGATAGACGCAGTTGCGGTCGAACTCTGTGAGGATCACCCGTAATAGGTGCAGGTATATTTGCTATAAACTTTGCACCGCATGCAATGTAAAAATCTGCAGCATTGGGCTCCGAGTCAATCGTGATAATTGACCGGCACGCATTCGCGGCGGCCCTGGTGATCTCTTGCAGCAGCGCTCTACCAATGCCTTTTCCAATGTGTTGAGGCAGTACCCATAGAGCGACCAGCTCTGGATGCTCGCCACTGGAGTCTAGTTGGGCGAAACCAACAACGGTGCCGCCCACTTCTGCGACGAATGTTAGCTCCGAAGTAACTGACTCCTGAGAAGTCGAGAGGTCTGAGGCCCATGTTCCCATTTGCTCCGCGCTATAGCCCCAATGCGCCTTAGCGGAATACGCTATTCGATCTAAGACTTCGACTTCAGCAGGGACTGCAATCCGGATGTGCATCTATGTGGCCTAACGCATAATCAAAGGGGTTAATCAAAGGGGTCAGAGTAGTTTGATCAGGATTCGACGGGATATGAGTTTTCAAGTTACTCTGACCCCTTTGATCTTCTATAACAGCTCTAGAAATCGGTCCATCTCTTCTTCTGTGTTGAAGAAGTTTGGACTTACCCGAATCTGGCTTCCGCGCAGAGTAACAATCACGTTGTGCTTGCTCAATTTCTCAAAGCAGCGTTGGTTCGCAGCTTCAGAGCCCATAGTAAATGAGATAATCCCCGAGCGTTCGTTTACAAACTCAACAGGCGTTGTAATGGCAATATTCCTGGAACGTAAACCGTCAATAATTTTGTCGGTTAACCTCAATACTTGAGTATGAATATTCGCTATGCCAATTCCCTGCAAAAGCTCTAAACCAGCCGTCCACGCGTGGAAGAGTGAGTAGGCAATCGTACCCGTTTCATAGCGACGAGCATCCGGAAAATAGTGCAACTCACGTGAATTATTCTCAGCAGAGAACATTCCTGGAAGAACTGGAGTTATTTTTTCTTGTGCCTTTTGGCTGATGTATAAAAAGCCTGTACCATGCATTCCTAACAACCATTTGAAACCGCCACAAGCAAGAATATCAATGCCATCTTCGGCCACATCTATAGGAAATACCCCTGCACCCTGGATACCATCCACCATCAAGATTGCCCCTTTGGCATGCGCAATTTTGCTTAGTGATCTAAGGTCGGCGCGAAAACCAGTATTGAAACGAACGGCCGCAGTGGAGAGTATGCGAGTATTTTCATCAACCATACTCGCTATCTTATCTAAGTCGACGCGCTGATCTTCTCCCACTTCCACTAAACGTACTTCCACTCCCCGTTCGCGCAAGGCCAGCCATGGAAATGTATTGTTCCAGTGTTCATCTATAGGCACAACAACATTATCACCGGCTCGCCATTGGTAACCGGATGCGACAATGTTGATTCCTATTCCAGTGCTAGTGACAAGCGCATATTCATCTGCGGCTCCACCAAAAATGCTAGAAAGCTGCTGGCGTAGAGGGGTACGAACCTCCGGCTTGTTCTGCGGCTCTTCGGCTACAAGCTGCAGATATTCTTTTAGCCTTTGATTAACCCGTGCATTTAAAGGTGATTCTGCCGCATTGTTTAGATAGACCGATTTTTTAGTTACCGGAAAAAGTGTGCGGTATGTTGATAGTTTCCCTTCCATCTCAGTTTCCTCAAACCCCATATGCTGTAGCTGTCAGACAAACCAAGCCGGTTCACCTCTGGCCGGAGTCTTTTTACATGCTACCACTAACCACTCTGTAGTAGACAATCACGGCGATGCCAGCAAGCACCAACACGCTGATCAACAGCTTCACAAAGATGAATTTCATTCACTACTCCCTAAAGCAAAGGGGTTAGATCAAAGGGGGCAGAGTAGTTTGATACGTTCAAATTACTCTGACCCCTTTGATTTACTCTGACCCCTTTGATTTTTACCACCTACTTCTTAGCCGTTAGCAAAAACACCGAATACTCTCCATGGGGTTTACGGACTGTACTTGCATCCACGACTTGAACATCTCGAAACCCGGCTTGCTTCGCCGCTTGCGCAATTAAATCTCTCTCGAAACCGGAATGGTAAACGCCCGTATCTTCAGTGTGGAAACTGCCATCTTCACTATCCAGATCAGATATTGCGATAAATCCTCCATCATTCAGTAGAGAATGAAACTTAAGGAACATTGCAGCAACATCTTGCACGTGATGCATTGTCATGGAAGATACTACGCCATCATATTTCTGGCTAACATCAGCAGTCGCCAAGTCAATCTCGAGAATTTCGACTTCACAACCAATACTCGCTTGCTTCTTGGTAAGCTGCGCATTCATTGATTTTGAAATATCAACAGCCGTAATCTTGTTTACTAATGGCGCAATGCGCTCCAGCAACAGCCCCGTACCGGAACCGAAATCCATCAGATGCATGCTTCGATCTAGGCTTACGCTTGCGATGATAGAATTGGCGATGTTCTCCACATTTGAAACTCTATTATCATCCTTTTCGTACGTACCAGCTTTATGTTCGAAAAAATCTTTGCTCACCTCACCACCCCGACTTTTAACTTGATCAAAGGGGTCAGAGTAATTTGATCGTAATTCGACTGTGTATGAATTTTCAAATTACTCTGACCCCTTTGATATTAACACTGAATCTTCACTACTCGGGTTTGCGTTCCGTCATGCAGTAGCCAGCCCGGGGAGCTTCCATCTTCGAAAAACACTTTAAGCCAGACCTGGACTTTGGGAGGACGGACTTGCTCAAAATGATTTAGGCCCGTGTCCACCTCTGCTTCGCATTGAGCGCCCCTGAATCGAATTGCACCAAAACCTTCACCGAGGTAATACAGATAATCCACTAGTTCTCCCTCGACTAAGCCCAACTTACCTACTACAGGCTTAACCCTACAACTCATATCCGGATCAGGCTCTGTGACACGCAGAGTCCCGACACTCAATACCCGAGTTAGGCCTTTTTGCTTTGGGGCAGGAATTCGCCAGCCTTCTCGGTATGGGAGTTCAAACTGTGGGGAGTCTAGATCAGGCTTTTGGTATAGAAGAATGCGATTCGCTTCAGCCGCATAGACAGGAGCACATTCACCAAAGACACCGTTGACTTCGAACGCCGCGGGCTGTGCGATTGCCGCTACGCCGAGGTTCGAAAGTAAGAGGGCGGAAAGTATGCGCATGATAGTAGCTTCTTCACCTGTCGAACAAGGGGGGAACTATCCCCTAAATTTCATGATCCCGATTTGCTGTTCTTCAACTTCAAACCCGCTGGCCTTGTAGAGCCGCTCTGCGGATGAATCGGCATCGGCCACTATTACCAGCCGCTCGATCCCAAAATGGTCGAACGCATGTATCCCGGCTTCATATAACAAGCAGCGTGCAATACCCTGTCTGCGGAACTCCGGATGAGTTTGCACAGACTGATAGCGGCCCAAGCGATTGTCGTTGAAAACACCGAGATCGGCCACTAGGCGGTCGCCAAGAAAAGCGCCGAACCATGCTCCCTTTCCCGCGCGCGTCATAGCCCGATAGCGGCCTACCTGTCGTTCTTTGAATACACGATAATTCGCTTCAGTAAACTCCGGTTCTCGACACGCCATTTGATTCTCGAGGCTTTGCTTCCAGTCCTCGTCCACCAATAGTGGTCGAACCGTAAGGCCCTGCACAGACTGTGTCGGCGCGCTAAGCTGCCGCGCCACCAACACAACCGATCTCTCTATTTGATATCCGTTGTCGAGGAAAGGTGCAATCACGCCTTGTTCATCAGTAGTAGAGTCCCAACCGAAAGTCTGATGGGTAGTCTGAGGCGGTTTGCCAATCTCTTTAGCGAACAGCGATTGCCACCGTTGATAGTCGCCTTCACTAGGGGGCTGGTCGAAGAGTAAATAATTGCCCCAGTAAAAACCTGGATTGTTTGGCGTGCGAACGACCAGATAATGACCACGATCGATGATCTCACCATCGAAAGCGCTGAAGATAAGGTCCGTTCGATACCCAAGCGATTTAACTTCCATAGAAGTTCCGTTTGTTTCCCGCTGCGATCAGAGAGGTCCGATCGATCAAAGGGGTCAGAGTAATTTGATCATGAGTTAGAAGAATCTTAGCTTTAGAGATCAAATTACTCTGACCCCTTTGATCGGGACTCATGCCAATTTCTTACCTGCTTGCCAATAGTGCAGTTTTTGACCATCGCCAACATCGATTGCCTTTTCTACGAACTCGTTATAATTTAGAGACTTATAGAAATTAAAAGAAGGCAATGAAACGCTCAAGGAACAATAATGCTCACCCGCCTCAATAATGATTTTTTCCAAGCTCCTCATAATCTCTCGACCCACGCCATTCCCTTGGAATTCAATAGATACAAACACACCCGAAATTTCGTTGCCACGAGCGCTGCCAATTCCGATGATCGCTCCTGAGACTCTGGCGACTACGGTAGTACCTTTGACGCTTTTCTGCAAAACGGCCTCTCGCGTGTACATATCCTGAAAGAACTTCACCGCATTCTGAGGATATATACCGGAATAACACTTACTTATAGTGCTCTGCATCAAGTTATACACGTCGTCAATATCTGAGGCGTCAAACCTGCTGATTTCAATTGAAGCCATATATCACGCTCAAACTGTAATTTTTTGCTAGCAGGGAAATGGAGAACTACTCCCGTAATCTAAGGCCGATCGATCAAAGGGGTCAGAGTAATTTGATCATGCTTCAATCAGTAGCAGTAAAAGAGATTAGACTAAATTGATCAGCAGTAAAATATATGCGTTTTCAAATTACTCTGACCCCTTTGATCCTAATCTGACCCCTTTGATCCTAGCCATTTTCGATAGCTTGATATATCTGAGGCACCGACTCCGGTCCTAGAAAATGTATCGTTGAAAACCCCATCCTATCTGCCACTGATATGTTCACTTGATTGTCATCCACGAATAGACATTCAGAAGGTTTCAAAGAGTATCTCTCCAATAGGGCTGCAAAGGGCATTTCGCTCTTCTTGGTCGCGCTTACCTCATATGACCAGAGGATGCCTTTGAAATAACGAAAGAAACTATGAGTATTCAGAATGTGGGTAGCGAATATGTCGCAGTGGTCCGATAGTAGGTAAAGGTCGCACGACTGCGAAACACTTTGGAGCAAACCTTCAGTATGCGCATAGGGTGTCTCGAACATCTTGAGACACTCTGCATCGAATACATCGGCGTACGAATCTGACAAACCAGTACTAGCTAGGAACTGCGACCGATACTCTTGGTAGCTGACCTTTCCCTTGAGCAGGCTCTCTAGAACATTGTCAATCTCATGATAGGGGTAACTTCCAAGCGCCTTCGCAATCAGGTCTCGTGGTTTCTCAGTTAACTCTTCCAAACGTTTTTCGATTCCGATAAGGCCAGGTATTAGGACCTCTGACAAATCGAAGACTACTGACTTGATCAATGCATTCTCCTTGCGGGTGCTTACAGGCATCATATCAAAGGGGTCAGAGTAATTTGATCTAAATCCCGCGAAAGCAAACTTTCAAGTTACTCTGACCCCTTTGATCCCTAGGTTGCTTTAGGAGCAATCAACTGCCAACCATCCGGGCCCAAAGTAAGCGTGCGAAACTCGCAGAAACCGAGGCTGGTGTCGCCAAAGGAACCAGTAACGGCGTGCTCGGCTAAGGCGATGACATTGCCATGGGCACACACTACTACGCAGCGGTTCGGCCCCTCCACACTCTCTTGGTCGACTATCGTATGGAGTGCCGCCATGAAGCGGGCTTGCCCCTCGCGGTTGGATTCTCCATTTACCAGGGTATAGTCAAGGTCTTCCCATCCCTTACGGTAGTGCTCCTGCATCTCATCCATGGCGGGTAGAGGCCATGTGAGTCTCCGCTCGCCTAGGTCACGGAGTCGCCTCACTGTCAGTCCCGCGTACTCCGCATAGGTTTGAATCGTCTGGAAGGCTCGTTGAGTCTCGCTGCACCACAAGCTATCGGGGCGTAGCTCTGCCAACTCATCCACGAGATCTGCGGCCTGCTTTCGCCCCGTTGGCGTCAACGGCCACTCCGCGTCTGGCGTTTCTCTGTCCCAATCCTGCTGCGCATGTCGAAGCAAATGGAGCACGATCATGAGGAGGTCCCGAATCGACGAGTTTTCAAATTACTCTGACCCCTTTGATACTGTAAATGGATCTACCGTAGCGAAGAAACAGTCAGCACCAAATAAATGGACACTGACCCCATCTATCTAAACCCACCTTCGAACCGATTTTGTGTACGCCACATACTCATCGCCGAACAGAGTCGTTAATGCTTTTTCTTCAGGCTTGATCTGAAACTCGGTTAGGTAAAGAACAAAGACTATCAACATAAGAGCCGAATACAGACTGAATAGAAACACAGACCAAGCAATAAGAATAAGTAGCAGACCTAGGTACATAGGGTTACGGGTAAACTTGTAGATGCCGACAATAACTAGCGACGTCGCTCTCTCTGGCGTTAAAGGGCTAACGGTAGTTGCTGCCCTTCTAAAGGACAATATCCCGGAAACCGCAATAGATAACCCAAGACCGGCGAGAATGGGAGCAATAAGGAGCCGGAACTGAGGTTCATTATTTGTTGGGAACCGCTCGGATATCAACCACATCAACACTACGGAAATGAGCAGCACTACTGGCGGTGGCACTTTAAGATTAAGCATGGACATCTAGTCTCCGAATGGTCATGGCATAGATAAATCGGGTCAGAGTAAATTTTTCTTAGGCTTTATCGCTTTACCTTCAACTAATTTTCGAACACAAAGCGCTTCAGGTTTATCGACGAAGTAATTACTTCCTAAATTAAATTAACACTGACCCCATTTAATACCCAAAACACAGCCGCTACCATTATTACGGCAAAGCTTACTCGCATGATTCTTGCGGATCTAGGTGTTTCAAAGATTGGTCTTAGTGCACTACCTAGAACGAGCCAAGCAACATCGACGATCACAGCAACCAAAAAACAAACGACACCTGTGCTTAGGTAGCTCAGCAATTCGCTATTAGAAGGTAAAAGAAATTGCGAAAATAAAGCTAAGAATGCTGCGTAGGCTTTAGGGTTAAGTAAATTAAGAATAAACCCATCGATTAGTCGCGGAGGTAACTCGGATGAGCCACCGTCTGGGCTCAGCACCGGCGCTCTAGCTATTTTTTGTGCAACGTAGATTATGTATAAAGCGCCCATCACTTGTACCGTTACCTTAACACTTGGGAAAGCGTTAAATAGTGCTGCTATGCCAACGGTAGCGCCGACAATGGCTACGGCCAAGCCACTTAAAATTCCAACAAGAAAGGGCGCCCCCTTCTTTACACCATAAGTAGCCCCTGTTGCCGCCAATGCCAGCGGTGCTGGACCTGGAGTTCCTAGCAATAGTGCAGTTGCGACGACTAGGGAGATTAGCGATTCAAGCATGTGGCTCTCATTCGAATTGAGGTAAGACGTTTGGTGCCGCCGGGGGCATATCAGGCAAGTTTTCAGAAACCTGTACGTAGTCGTCGTACTTCTCAAGAACCGCTACTACGCTTTGCAGAGGCTCTGCCCAGATTTCCAGAAAGCTTACCTCGCCTTCAGTGAGTAATGAAAACGCTAGTTTCTCTAAGGGGGGACAGAACTGCGCGCTTACCCCGGGCTTGTTGCCCCGTGCGTCAACTCGATACCAGCCAAAGGGCTCTAAGAATATTGCATTTAAACCATGCAGACAGAAAGGCGGAGCATCATTGGCGATAGTCAGGCGCTGATAGCACAGGCCAGCAGGTATCCGATTAGCCCTTAGCAGCGCCGCAAGCAGATGACTCTTGGCATAGCAGTAGCCCGTGCCATGCTTCAGAACATCAGAAGCGCTGCAAGTAACTGGATTGAGTTGGTAGTCCCAACTATGCTTTATCTCATCTCGTACAAACTCGAAGCATGTTTTTGCTATTTCTACAGGATCATCAGTGCCGCTGCTTAACTCATGTGCTTTCTTCATCACTTCTGGGTGATCTGAATTTACATACTTGCTAGACTTTAGGAAATCTTTCATCGAGCTGATGTCTCAGTATTTCATATATGGGGCAAGAGTCATGGTTGCCCGAATGTATTGATCTGCTCAATAAGTTGCTTGGCCGCAGTGATGGACTGCCGATTGAGCTTAGCGCGCAACTGGCCTTGCCTGGCGCCCGGAACATTGCTAAATACGCGCATGTTTTTGCCCTGCAAAACCAGTTCGGCACTCCACAGTTTTTGCTCGACGTTTGCCGAAAACAATTCGCTCAGTGAGATTTCAACCACCTTAATGCCGGACTTCAACACTCCCAGTATCGCATCAATGGTCTGGTATTCCAGCAGCAGTTTGCCTTCTTCTAGACGGAGCATGCCGGAGGTTTCGGTCATACCCATAGAGTCACTGGTGCTAATTAACACTCGCTCTTCGCTGTCTGGCATTGTTTGCTGTTTAGAGTCCATCAAATTACGCGTGCGCTGCATGGCCATCTCGACGAACTGGGGCGCATAGCGCAGCCCGGCATAGTGGCCCAGCAGGAACAGACCCCAACCAAATGTGACGTACATAGCCCAAAAACTAGTAGACCCACTGAGCAGGTTGATGGTGATTAGCAACAGATTGATGGCGGCGAAGAGTTGAGCATGCCCCTTGAAGCGCGCCCACAAGGCTCGCTCTTTGTCTCGAGTTTGCAGCTCCTCTTCCAGTAGATGCACTGCATGATCAATTCGCTCGCTATCTACCCCGACGTCTTTGGCAATTGCCAGCAACTCTGCATAATCCACAGAGTTGTCACTGTGCCTGCGACTCTCATCCTGCAGACTCAAGCGAATGATCTCGGCCACTTCGTCGCTGCTGTAACGGCGATCCATGGCACTTTGTTGCTGCTTGCTCTTACTGGCATCCATCGATGGGGTTCTCCTGCGTTGGGGCTCTTCTAGTGTGTACCGTTTTCGTACTTACTAGAAGAGTTAGCAAAAACTTTGCCAGCCCCAGCAAATTGCGCTACAGCCCTTTATCTACGCTTACATCCCTTCTTTAGCTGGCGAAAACCCTCGCTCCCTAGTTAGCGTAAACATCGAATTAGTAGTGAGAATCACACCCCCATCTATCAACCCTATTCAGCCGCTATGCACTCGATCTCCACACGGGTGTCTCCGCCCAAGCTGATGCCGACCGCTGTTCGGGCTGGCTTGTTCACCGGAAAATACTCGGCGTAAACCTCGTTCATGGCACCCCACTCGGCCATATCGACCAAAAATACCGTGCATTTCAAAACGCGATCCATCGACGAGCCGAAGCGCTCCAGTGCGTCCTTTATGGATTCTAAGGCGCGACGTGTTTCGGGTTGCACACCGGATTCGCCAGCCCCTCCCGTTTTGCCAGCCAGAAAGATCAATCCACCGTAGCGAACAGCCTCGGAATAAGGCGCACGCGGGTTAGGATTCAGATATTCGGGAGCAGCGGGCTGTTGGTCTGCCTCGGCGGCATTAGCCGTGGGAATATTGGGTTGGCAAGCAAGTAATACACTGGAAAAAGCGAAAGCAACGATGAGTCTGAACATGCTATTTCTCCTGAAGTTATTTAACGAACTATTATCAAAGGGGTTATTATCAAAGGGGTCAGAGTAATTTGATCGTGACACTACAAACCCAAATTTTCAAATTACTCTGACCCCTTTGATTTTCAAGTTACTCTGACCCCTTTGATCAGAAGCGGAAGGTGTAATTCAATTTTAGGGCGCCGCCGCTTGAGAGTGTGGAGAAGCGGCTGTCGCGCAGTGGGCCATCGTCATATAACCAGTTGTTGCTCCACACTAGGAAGACGTCATTACCTGGTTGAATTATCCAACGTAAGCGGGCGTACACGCCGACAACATTCGACAAGTCATCGTACTGTACGTTGCCTGTGATTGCGGTGAAGGGGCTCAGGTTCCAGGCCCAAGATAAGCGCAGGAGATTGGTGTCGAAGTCGCCCTGTGGCAAAGACACCTCGTTGTGCTGATAGTTAGCGGTCAGCGACATGCCTCTACGAGAGCGAATGGTGCCGGCCAGATCAACGCTTTCACGGTCACCGCCCCAAAATTCAGAGCGTTCGTAGTTCGCGCTGCCGGACAGCATGCGTCGTCCGGCAGTACTAAAATTGACAGACCATTTATCGGATTCATATTCGCCGGGCAGGATGCGAATGGCATCGTCGCCGCGGCCGTAGATGGTAAACGCGCTATCCAAGCGTTCAAAGTTTCGCCCGCCTTCAAAGGAGAAACGATCGCCGCTCTCGAAATTCACTTGTAGAGGCGTGATATCGACATTGCGTGTCAACAGCCGGTCATCCAAGTCCGTTAGGTATTCGAAATGAACCTCGTGCTCGGTCTGACGAACGTACTTCCAGTTCTGCGGGCGCGGTGCGATCGTCAGTGTCGGTTGATGACGCCTGAACCCACGCCGCTCCACGAAGCCAACGGCCGGATTCCACTCTTCACCAAATTCTCGATGTGATGAATGCACGCGAATCAGGTCGTTAGGGAAAGACCAGCGCACACCTCGAGAGCTGCGCTCGGACGAGGTCAGATCACCACCAGTTACTGGATCGGTATGGTAAAGCACGAAGCCTTCAAATTGAGCGTTGTACTGACCCAAGAATTGCGAGGTATAGAAATCAAAGTCTGCCCCCACTGTGTGACGATCAGACAAATCGACATCGCCGGGGGCAGCCTCCGAGGCTCTGCGTGTATAGATCATGCCAACATGGGACTGCTGGAAAAGGCGGCGCTTCACCCGCGCAACGGTAAAATCCTCGGCGCCCCACGGACGCACCGTACCGTCACCGTTCTCTAGCGTGGTATCGCCGGTGCGCACCTGGTAGACGCCTAGCTCATAGTCCCCCACTTGGCCGCCCAAGCGCGCACCAAAGTCGATTGGGACTTCCTGGCCTTCCACTAGTCCAATTCGGCGACTGAAGAAGGGATCGGCCCAGTTGAATGAGAACACCCCAGAGCCTTCAAGAAAGAACTCACGTTGCTCCGGGAATCGTGTTGGGAAACGCGTTAGGTTTACTTGTCGACTATCGACCTCTACCTCGGCAAAGTCCGTGTTCAGTGTCAGTGCCGCGCGCAGGGATGGCGTTAGTGAGTAGGTAATATCAATGCCTGTTTTGGCGTCGTCGCCAGCGGTAGCACCGGCGGCAGGGCCACGGCTTGTCGATACATTGACGAAGGGTTTGAGCTCTATGCCACGGCCCTGGCTGAGGCCGTTCAGGCCCTGCAGCTCCCCCGTATAGATGGGCCGGAATAGCCCTTCGGTTCGACGCCAGCCATTCCACAGAATCTCTTCGTTATGGCGGCGTATAGTGCGCTGGAAATTAATCCCCCAGGCACCCAGCGAAGGATCGAAGTTGAGCGTTGAAAAAGGGATGCGTATTTCCGCGGACCAACCATCGTCCTGTATTGCGGTTCTGATGTTCCAGATGCCGTTCCAGCGTTTGTTGAAGCCACCCCCGCCCTCGATAAGGCCGTCACCCAGCAGGCCGGCTGGGTTGGTTTCGAAGAAATAGCCTGTACGGTTGTCGTCGAAGGTACTGATGATCCACATGAAGCGGTCATCGGTGCCCAGCCCCGCATCACGCTGCAACTGGTACGAGAGGATGCCTGAAGGATCAGAGTCGTAAAGCATTGCGCCGATATACAGGAACTTGTCGTCATAAAGAACTCGGATCTCAGTACGCTCACTCGGCACGCCACCTTCGACAGGTTCCTGCTGCCGAAATTCTGTGATGGGCTGCGCCTGTGACCACACGTCTTCATCAAGAAGGCCGTCAAGCTCGACACCCGCTTCACCGGCTGCACGATATGCCAACATGCTGGGGCGAACCTCGGTGGTGCTGATGGTGTCCTGTGCAAGACTGAACGGTGAAATTAGTGCCAGCGCCAGCAGCAAGGGCATCAAAGAGGTGGATTGTCCTTTATACATTCATTCTCCAAACAAGCTAATCGGGTCAGGGTCATTACTTACCTACTAAAACAGCAATGACACTGACCCCGATTATTCGTCATTCCTTGCAATCATTCGATCAACGGGGTCAAAGGGGTCAGAGGATCAAAGGGGTCAGAGTAATTTGATCATGATCAAATTACTCTGACCCCTTTGATCGCTTTGGCTTTGATTTGATCACGCACCGCTTATAACGTAATCTTGATTTTCGCCCACCTCCTCTTTCGGGTACCCGCACATGGCTTCATTCACCCTTGCTGTCAACGGCGCCACCCACACGGTCGACGTCGATTCTTCCACACCATTGCTTTATGTACTGCGCAACGATCTCGACCTCAAGGGGCCGCGCTTTGGTTGTGGCCTTGCGCAGTGCGGCGCCTGCACGGTGCTAATCGACGGTGTGCCTACCCGCTCTTGCGTTACCCCTGTTTCAGGCGTGAGTGGGCAAATTACTACACTCGAGGGCCTTGCTCAGGGCGGGCAGCTCGACCCACTTCAGCAAGCATGGATAGACGAACAGGTTCCACAGTGTGGTTATTGCCAGAACGGTCAACTACTCACCGCGCGCGCACTGCTGAATGCCAACCCCAACCCCACCGATGCGGAAATTCGCCAAGGTATGGAGGGGGTACTATGCCGCTGCATGAGTTACTACCGCATCCACTCCGCTATCAAACGGGCTGCACGGGTCTCGACGGCAACTTTCATTGATGCCGCCGCAACGGGAGACAAATCATGAGCAATAAACTCCCCACAGGGCTGCAATTACCGCAGCAAGTCGAAAGCGCCATACGCAGTGTTAACCCCGCAACATCTCGTAGAGGATTTCTGAAAGCCTCCGGCGCCTTGTTTATCAGCGCTGGCCTTAGTGCCACCCCTGCAGGGCGAGCAATTGCGCAGGCCGCTGCCGGCAGCGCTGGGCCGTATCCACACCCCGATTACCACCAGTTAGATACTTGGATCGTCATTCACCCGGACAACACGGCTACGTTTTTTGTGGGTAAGACCGACGGCGGCCAAGGCACCGGCACCGCCTTTCGCCAGATGATGTGTGATGAGCTGGATATCCCCTATGCCTCAACCCGGCTGGTGATGGGCAGTACCGACACCACACCGGACCAGGGTGGCTCCGGCGGCTCTGATGGCGTGGAGGTCGATGGCTGGCCCATGCGCTACGCAGCCGCCGAAGCAAGGCGCACGCTGCTTGAGCAGGCTTCCGCTCGGCTCAACACGCCAGTAGCAGAACTAAGCGCAACGAACGGCACGATTGCGATCACCGCAGACCCGTCCCGCGCGATCACCTATGCGGAGCTAATTGCTGGCCAGCGTTTCGACGTAATGCTCGATGGCCGCAACGTTAACAGCACCCGCGGCGTGGCGGACGTGAAAGCGGTGCAGGATTTACGCGTGATTGGGCAATCGATTCCGCGTTACGATATTCCAGCCAAGGTGGACGGTTCATTGACCTGGGCGGTGGACGTCAAACTCCCCGGCATGGTCCACGCCCGCAACGTGCGCCCTCCTCTGGCCGGCGCCAGCTTGCAGAGTGTGGATGAGGCTTCAGTGTCCGCCATGCCCGGTTTTGTTGCGGTGGTGCGTGAGGGTAATTATCTTGCCGTGGTGTTCGAGCGCGAGGAGCAGGCCATCAATGGCGCTCGCGCATTGAGAGCGCAATGGGCCCCGCCCGCACAGTCGCCGTTTCCAGCATCTAACGATCTATTCGACTACATACGCAGCCAGAGCCCCACGTCCAGCAATCAAGCCACCGTTATCGGCGATCCCGATGCGGCGTTCGCCGCTGCCGCGCGCACAGTAGAGGCAGACTACGATGTTCCGTTTCAGGGACACACCGCCATCGGCCCGGCCCATGCACTGGCCGATCCATCAGATGGCCAGATGACAATCTACTCCAATGACATGAAATCCTATGGCCTTAGGCTGGGTGTAGCGAAATTCCTAGACATGCCCGAAGACCGGGTGCGGGTGGTCTACATGGACGGCCCGCAGGTGTACGGTCGCACTGCCGCAGACGATGTCGGTTTCGAGGCTGCCTATCTTGCCAATAAATTCGGCCGCCCGGTGCGCGTGCAATGGATGCGCGACGAAGAAACCGCGTGGGACACCAAGGGCCCGGCCTATACGTTCACACTGCGTGGCGCACTGGATGCTGCAGGCAATCCCACTGCCATCGAGTACGATGCCCGCGCGTTGGATTACAACCATGTAGGGTATAACGACCCTGATACGGTCTTGATTGCCCAGCTCATGGGCCGTCGTCCCGCGCAGCCTGGCCGCGGCGGTGCCGCCACACCCTCAGTACAATACGGCATCGCCAATCAACGCCATACAGGGCATGTGATGAGCCTGCCCATGATCTGGGAGACTCCTTTGCGCTGCGGCAACTTGCGCGACCCGAACGGCCCACAGGTTACCTTTGCCTTCGAGTCCTTCATCGATGAGATGGCCGCCGCCGCGAATGCCGACCCGGTGCAGTTCCGCCTCAATATGATTGCCAACAGCAGCGAAGACGATGCCTTTCGCAAAGCGCGTTCAATAGCCACTGTGCAAGCCGCCGCAGATACCTACGGCTGGGAGACACGCCCCTCCCCCAACCCAATGCAAAGAAATGCCTCTGGCACCTCAACAAGTAGCGGGCGCGGTATAGCCTACACCTACCGCAGTGGCACCGTGGTTGCCACCATCGCCGAGGTGGAGGTCAATCGCGACACCGGGCGCGTCTTCGTCAAACGCCTAGTGTGCGCCCACGACTGCGGACTAGTCATTAATCCCACAGGCCTACAGTACACAGTAGAGTGTGGAATGTTGCACGGACTGAGCCGCGCGTTGTGGGAAGAGGTGCAATTCGACACCGAGAAAGTCACCAGCGTGGACTGGGCCACCCACCCCACCATGCGCCATTCCGATACGCCGGAATCCATAGAAGTTGTGATAGTCAACGGCGACCCCAATCCAGATCGCTCGGATCTGCCGCACTACGGTGCAGGAGAAGCCAGCCACAAACCCATGATCGCGGCGATAGCCAATGCGGTTTTTGATGCTACTGGAGTGCGTTTGAGAAGAGTGCCGTTTAGGAGTGCTCGAGTGTTGGAGGCGTTGCGGGGGGAGTCGTGATTTTGAGAACAGTTTCGGTTCGAAGGGAATAAATGGGGTCAGAGTACATTTATTTAAGTAGATAAATGTACTCTGACCCCATTTATTTACCCCGGCAAATTAATCTTTCACGCGTCAATGGCCACGGTTGTCAGGCCGAGTACCAGCCAATCCTGCATACCACCCCTGTAATAGAAGATTTTTTCCGGAGGGAACCCCTCACGCACCATCGCATCGATAGCGATAGGGCTCTGCGGACACGCAGGACCATTGCAGAACACCACCACATTCCTCGCATCGGTGCAGTCCCACCCCGAAGACGTTGGCGAACATCCAAGCTCGCTGAGCCGCTGCACTACGTCACTGAAAGGGATCGACGAGCTCCCCGGAATGGTCGCCTTAATACGCCACTCCGGCTCTCGCATGTCCACGACGAGGAAATCGGGATCGCCGAGAGCATCTAGAACCTCGAGTTCCCCTACAGGTGTAACGCCCGAAATCGGTACAATCGGCTGCAGAAAGCCGGTAATGAGCTGGGTCTCATTCTTCTTCCGCAGGATTTCGACGGGACCGCCCGGCATATCGATGACGCGCTTCGTCAAATTCTCGGTAATCTTGAGTAACTCGGCCATAGAGAGCTTACTCCTTCCTCACTGTCGTAGATCGTGCAAACGCTTTTCGTAGTCGTCTTTATCGATTTCGCCGTTTGCATATCGTCGCTTAAGCAACTCTTCTGCGGACGCGCCGCCATTGCTACCTTTTTGAGACGATGTCCTTAACATTGCCCAAATAAGTACAGCGACAACCACTATACCGGCAATCCACCAGAACCACATTCCGCCCATATGCCCCGCTCCGTTCCAGTCATACATATCACACCACTCCCGTAATTAAATGTGCACCGACCCCATTTATTCGTTTTCTTGGCGTGCGACTTCTTTTCTGGCACCAACGCCGGCAGCCCAAAGGGTGGTCGTGCCAATGATACCGACTAAGGCGCCAAAGACAGCGCTGCTCAACACCAAACCAAAACCGAGGCCTACACACAAGCCAAAACCAATCGCGAGGGCAATATTACCGCGACGTCGACGTACTTTCCTTTCTGTCTTGGACACCATTTAGTTCTCCTTGTATTTGGCTCTCCCACTTGTAACAACCCTGAGAGAGGAATACAAGGAGCAGAGCAAACTGGCGGCATCGCGTAACAGTGCTTCGGCAGTTTAAAGCATTTAAACCATTCATCTAAAAAGTTCCGATACTCTAGGACGCACGCCAAGAATAGGTATAGGATGTAGGCAGCCCCATCACTTCGCAATACTTGTGGCGCGAAAACACAAAGACAGGTACACAATTTTATTGCCGAAGGTGTCTTACTTGATGCCACACTAGAGACGGCCTGCTCTAATATTTTGCGTGCCGCAAACGCCGATACTTTCGCCGCACAAATGTCCTTTCTAGATTCTTAAGTGCCAGCAAACATCAACACCAATAGAGAGCGTTAACCCTATGTCAAAGGCAGTTTCTGAGATCATTGTGGAAACCCTGTTAAGTGCAGGTGCTAGGCGCTGTTATGGCATCGTCGGTGACACGATTAATCATTTTACAGACGCGATACGACGCTCAGAGCTAACTTGGGTGCATGTGCGCCACGAAGAGGTAGGGGCACTGGCTGCTGGAGGGGAGTCGTATTTAACCGGTGAGTTATCAGTCTGCGCCGGTACTTGCGGCCCTGGGAGCCTGCATTTTATTAATGGAATTTTTGAAAGCCATCGTAACGGCGCTCCTATGGTATTTATTGCCTCCAATGTAGATCGTCGGGAAGAAGGCCTGAATTTTCCGCAAGAAGTTGACCAAAAGAAAATCTACGAACAATGCTCTGTTTTATGTGAACGAATCTCTCATCCTGACCAAGCGCGGCGTATAATAACGCTAGCCGCACAGGCAGCTCTTGCTAAAAAAGGTGTTGCGGTCGTCATCGTCAATGGCGATATGTTTAGAGAGAAAAGTGATGACAGCCTGCACTGGTCGGTGCATCGCCCTGCCCCTGTGATTAGACCGGCCGATGCCGAACTCGATGCGCTAGTTCAATTGATCAAAGCCGCAGAAAGGATCACGCTTTATGCGGGCATCGGTTGCCGTGGGGCACATGATGAAGTGGTCAATCTTGCCCGCACACTCAACGCGCCTGTTGCTCATACTTCGCGCGCGAAAGAATTTATTGAACACAACAACCCATTTAATGTAGGTATGACTGGCATTCTCGGTAATCGAGCTGGCATGGAAGCGGTCTCCGAATGTGATCTGCTAATTTGTCTTGGCACCGACTTTGCCTACACTCAATTTTATCCCGACCACGCGAAGATTGTGCAGATAGATATAGAAGCTGCCAATCTAGGTCGGCGTAGTCCTGTGCATCTAGGCTTGGTTGGCGATATCAAAAGCACGCTAGAGGCATTGCGTCCGATGCTGTCTACGCGACAAGAAAATGGGCATTTACAAAAAATGCTGGATCTGTGGTCGGTAGATCAACAAGCCTACGCGGAACGTGGGGAGGAGCCGGATGAGAGTCTTATACATCCCCAGTTTGTCACTCAGACGCTGAATCGAATGGCTGCGAAGGATTGTATTTTCACTGCCGATGCCGGTACACCTATGGTCTGGTTATTACGACATTTGAGCGCTAACGGCGAACGGCGTTTTTTAACCAGCCTCTTGCACGGCACGATGGCGAATGCCTACCCACAGGCCTTGGGGGCCGCTCTGGCATTTCCCGAGCGCCAAGTGATTGCTCTTTGCGGAGATGGTGGCATGACTATGTTGATGGGAGATTTGTTGACCTTAGTGCAAGAAAAAATCCCAGTTAAACTGCTGATTTTCAACAACGGAACGCTTGGATTTGTTGAAATGGAACAACGTGTGGAAGGTCTTCTAGATAGTTTTACCGAACTAGACAACCCTGACTTTAGCAAACTGGCTCAAGCCTGTGGCATGTACGGTGCTCGGGTAAACAAGGCAAGTGAACTGGAACAACAAATGTCTGAATGGCTAGCACACAATGGGCCTGCCATACTCGATGTCCAAGTGAACCGAATGGAACTGGTGATGCCCCCATCCGTAAAAGCAGGTCAAGTCGCATCAACTGCGCTGTTTGGCATCAAAGCGGTCCTCAATGGTCGTGCCAATGAACTCTATTCCTTGCTAAAAAATAATTTTCTTCGTTAGGAAATTAATGGTGTCAGAACAATTGGCGTCAGAGTACAACTTCCTAATCCTTCGCTAAACCGCTACTTTCAGCCATCGAAAAAGTGCTTCTACATTAACGAAAAAATAGTCAGCACCTATATTAAATGTACACTGACCCCATTTATCTATTCATCACTTTCGAGAAGAGCTTTTAACGACCTTAGAATCGCAGGCCAGCCGCCGCTGCAGGCATCGTAAACCTTGCTCTCTGGCTGAAAATTTCGGTGCAGTATCGTTAAATGAGTAATCTCACCCTCTTCCCTAAGTAGAAAGCTGACTAACGAAGGTGGCTCGCCTTGAAACTCGCTGAACACCGGCTTAAATGTATGTTCTAAGAACCTAAGTGGCACGATCTCACGAAGTTCATGCTCATCCACTATCTCCCCATCACGGCGATAAAATATTTTGGACCGGGCTTTCCAGTCAGATTCTATTCTCGTACCACCCCAATATTTTTCTGTGATATCAGGATTGGTCAAAGCGTTCCACACCGCGCTAACTGGCGCTGAGATCGCGATTTCTTCGTCAATAATTTGATTTGTCATTAATTGAAATTCCAAAAAGTACATTTAATTTATGCTGCGCCGTAAGCTCGGTTTATCAAAGGGGTCAGAGTAAGTTGATCTTGCGAAAGAAAAATATTTTCAACTTACTCTAACCCCTTTGATTGCGCCCCCCTTTATTCGGCGAGCGCGACCTTGTCTTTTGAATATTCTGCAAGCGTTGATGCGCAGGTCTGGGCGGCTTCGATGCCTTTGCCGATAAAGTGTTCTGCAAAGAAATCGGGTTGCCCCTCGCTGCGGAAATCATGCGGTGTTAGCACCGCAGAAAAGATCGGTGTGCGGGTTTCCAGCTGTGTTCTCATCAACCCGTCGATCACGGCACTGGCAACGAACTCGTGACGATAGATGCCGCCATCGACCACAAGGCCGGCAGCGACGATTGCCGCATATTTTCCAGTATTGGCTAGAAACTGTGCTTTGAGCGGAATCTCGAACGCGCCGGGCACTTCGAAGACATCGACTGGTCGACCATCGAGCGTGGAAAATGTATCGAGAAAGGAATCGCGCAGCTCATCCACAATCTCGCGGTGCCAGCACGACTGTATGAACGCTACCCGACCGCGGGTAGCGAAATCGAAACACATGGAATTGGATTTCATCTGTTGTTTGCCTCTGTTATGCAGTTAAACAACAGGGCAAACAAGGCCATTAGTCCCCGCACGGCAGTAAAGCCGAGGGAAAACATGGCGACCTCATTTCTCATAACCAGACTTTAACTGTCGGCCCCGGAATCACACCGAGTCTGCTTGTCCTCCCGTCACATGATGACGGGAGCGCCCGCGGGCTACGTACTTGCGCACGATTACCGCCGGTGGGGACTTTCACCCCGCCCTGAGAACATCCCCTATGCTGGGGAAGACGCGCAGGTTACCGTAATACTTGGCGGAGCTCAATCTGGCAGATGGGTTTCGTGGCGCAAATAGGGGCGGAGTCATTATCAAAGGGGTCAGAGTAATTTGATCTAGCCTCTCACGAATACAAACTTTCAAGTTACTCTGACCCTTTTGATCCAGAAGCAAACTTTCAAATTACTCTGACCCCTTTGATAACCCCTTCGATAATTGCCTGCGCAGTATCTTCACAATACGACTGTAAACAACATTGGCTGTCAGCTCCGCGTTGCCGCTTCCACTGGTCGTGTTCACAAACTGAATAACGACTGTATCAATGTCCTCGTGATAGCGCGCGATACTCTGGTACCCGGGCAGCCAGCCAGCATGTTCGTATTCATAGATGGAGGAATATATGGCTTGCTCGTCACTATTCAGCAATGAGCCATTATTTAATGCCCTTAAGAATACACTCACGTCCTGTGCGGTCGCGACCATCGAGCCGCCCGGAGTTGTATAATCAATTTCTCGCAGGTCATCTTCGTATGGGTGGTGATAAGCACTCATAACATCTTCGATGCTTGCTTGGCTAAGTAGACCATATGTGTGAGTTAGGCCAAGTGGTACTAAGATTTCATTACTGATATATCGCTGGTGACTATAGCCTAGGGTCTTATCGAGAATACTCCCAATCAAAAGATAATTGGTATTGGAATAACTATAGTCAGCGTCTGGTTCAAAATCCGCAGGTTTATCCAATATCAACCCTAGCCTCTCTTTGTTGTCCGTCGAGGATGTGAACCAATCGAAATCGCTTTGATCAGTGAAATTGGGAATGCCGCTGCGATGCTGCAGTAACATTTTCAGGGAGATTCGATCTGCATTATCTATTCGCCCTGCAAGCTCCGGCAGGTAATCGGCAAGGGAGGCATCTAGCGATAACTGATGCTTGCCGACTAATTTTGCAGTAGCGGCGGCAATATATAACTTACTAATACTCGCTATCTTGAATAAGGCTAGGGGGTCGGCAGGTTCTTGGGCCGCTTTATTCTTCCAGCCTGCAGCGTATTGAGCTGGCACCTCTCCTGATTGATCGACATAAACGATGATGCCATCCAGCCCATGGTCAATAGCACTATCGACCTGCTCCGTCACCGTGTCTGGTAATGGTTCTAACCACGCCAATATGCCATCCCAGGGTGGGAATACCACTATACAGATGAGCGCCACTAAAGGCATGACTATTCTCAGTATGCGTACTGTGCGACTACGATTAATGGGGTCAGTGTACATTTTTCTTTGGCCTTCCCTTTAAGCCTTCTCTCAACCTACGACCACAAAGTGTTTCTTATTGTAGCAACAAAGCTTTCGCTACCTAACATCAAACCTTTGTTTGTTGCAAAGCGGATATCTTCAAACAATGCAGCCACTACATGGTTTGTAAAAAGAGAGTGTTACATTGATAGCTTGACCAAACATGCACTGCTGTGGAAAATCCAAAAGGGTAAGCCGTGCTCTGCCTGTTATTTAAACCTCACACCCATGTGATGGCTCTATTTCATAAATATGGCTCTAACTAAATATACTCCAAACCCATTCATCGCCTCCCCGCCACATCCGGGGGGATACTGAGTTTGGCTTAAATTTTCTTGCTAGCCATTGCATAATTAATATTTACTATTACAATTATTGATCTATGGTAAATGGCAAAAGCTTCCTCAGAACATCAGGTTTTTGGAACAAAAATTGCTAACAATACCAGCAATCGCAACTCGGGCAACACCACCGGCAGTATAGAAAAGTCTCTTTTGAAGACGCTTCAATCCAAGCATTAAGCTTTCAGTGTCACACCAAGTAGCGAACTGGGTCTGGCGAATGACATTTAATTTTGTAAATTCTGGCTATAAATGTCAGAGCTAATCAGATCCATAATAATAACTGGGGGTTTGGCATGGCAAATAGCAAAGGTCTTTCTGGCAACAATGTAATCACAGGTGGAAGCGGCAACGACAAGATCAATGGTGGCGCCAACAGCGATACTCTTGATGGCGGTGCAGGCAATGATACGGTCAATGGTGATTCCGGCGACGACATCCTGATATATGGGCTGGCCGAAAACGGTTCTGCGACCGATGTTTATACCGGAGGCTCAGGTATTGATACGGTGCGCATCGACCTGACACAAGCCGAATGGATGAATGCCGCAGTAGAATACCAACTGGCACGCTATTATCAGCATTTGCTAACAGTCAAGACCAACCCTAAAACCGGCGAAGTTTCCAATGGCTCCGCAAGGGACTTTACCTTCGATTTTGGTAATGGCAGCAAGCTAACTGTACAGATGATGGAGAGGCTGGAGATTACCGTCGATGGCGTGATAATCACCAACCAGGATCAGCCTGTCATCAAGAGCGCACCGCAATCTGCAGATGTTGTTGAGGATGGTGATTCTGATGCCAGCCCTTCCACCGCTCAATCTGCTAATGGCTCCATAGATTTTTTCGATATTGATCTCAACGACAGTCATGTTGTCAGCGTCGTCACTCCGCTCGGGGCCTATGGCGTACTCTCTGCCAATGTCAGCAACCCTACTCTTGGCGACAGCCAAGGCGCAGTGGCATGGAGCTACCAGCTAGACAATGCCGCCATCCAGTTTCTTGCTGCCGGCGAACAACGCACTGAAGTCTTCACTATTCGTATTGCCGACTCGGATAATTCAGCCAATTTTGCGGAAACCCAGGTCACTATCACCATCACCGGCACCAATGATGCGCCCGTCATTACGGCCGAGGATCTAATAGGCGGTGTCACCGAACTGGTGACCCCTACTGGCAACCTGACCGACAGCGGCACAATCAGCTTCAGCGATGTGGATCTCATTGATGTGCATCTTGTCTCCGCTGCTGGCACGCCAGTGGGAACAACGCTCGGTAGCCTGAGCGCCATGAAGGACAGCGACACCACTGGTTCCGGCAACGGCGGCCAACTCACTTGGACCTATTCCGTGGCGGCGGGCGCGGTGGAGTATCTGGCCGCAGGCCAGACCAAAGTCGAGAGCTTTACCATCAGTCTGGACGATCAGAAGGGTGGCGTAATCACCAAACAGATCGATGTGACCATCACCGGTACCAATGATGTCCCCATCATAACGGCCGAGGATCTAATAGGCGGTGTCACCGAACTGGTGACCCCAGCTGGCAACCTGACCGACAGCGGCAGCATCAGCTTCAGCGATGTGGATCTCACCGATGTGCATACGGTCTCGGCCGTTGGCACGCCAGTTGGTACTCCGCTTGGCAGCCTGAGCGCCGTGAAGAACAGCGACACCACCACTTCTGGCACCGTCGGCCAACTCACCTGGACCTATTCCGTAGCAGCCTCAGCTGTGGAATATCTGGCCAAAGGCCAGACCAAAGTCGAGAGCTTCACCATCAGCCTGAATGACCAGAACGGCGGCGTGATCACCAAACAGATCGATGTGACGATCACCGGTACCAATGATGCGCCCGTCATTACCGCAGAGGATCTGGTGGGCGGTGTCACCGAATTGGTGACCCCAGCCGGCAACCTGACCGACAGCGGCAGCATCAGCTTCAGCGATGTGGATCTCACCGATGCGCACCTAGTCTCCGCCGTTGGCACGGCAGTGGGTTCCACGCTTGGCAGCCTGAGCGCCGTGAAGGACAGCGATACTACTGGCTCCGGCAACGGCGGCCAACTCACTTGGACCTATTCCGTGGCGGCGGG